>Ga0315915_1000017_pt1 | contig 148111 bp, 154 predicted proteins | sample MpolbnodulesMG_FD_207738 | JGI IMG/M metagenome (GOLD analysis project Ga0315915, IMG submission 207738) | Medicago polymorpha root nodule microbial communities from Los Angeles, California, United States - branched nodules | ecosystem: Host-associated > Plants > Roots > Nodule | place: USA... | reverse complement strand
CGCCGCCGTCGTTCAGGCCCGGAGAGGACCTCTATCTTATGCTTGATGCTAGTCATAATACCGACACTACTCCTACACACTTAACTAAGTGACGGAGCATGTCCGGGCCTTTCGGGGGCTAATTCAGTCTCATATCGCTCCAGTCTAAACGATCCGCACGGGGTTAACCCGCAAATCCGCAAATGGTTGAGCGAAAACCCGGATGCGCCGGTGCATGTCTATGTTCCTCCTCAACCACCGACGTCCGAAGAAATCCGCGCGAACATGCCGGCTCTCGCTGCGCGACAAATGCGGCTCGGCCTTGTCGGCGCGGGCGTCTCGCCGAACGAGGTGACAGCCGCCCTTGAAGGACTGCCAGACGGACTTGAGAAAGAAGCCGCTATGATCGAGTGGGAATACGCCACGTCTTACCATCGGACGCATCCGCTCGTGGCGACGGTGGGTGCAGCGCTCGATCTGACAGACGAGCAGATCGACGCCATGTGGACGGCGGCGCTAGAGCTCTGATGGGTGCTTCTGGCACTCGATTTCAGCTACCCTGCGCAAATCGAAGTCCCTGCGGCTCTCTATTGCCTCAAGGATTTCCTGATTCGTCACCTTGGTACCGGAGCTGATCTTCAGCCATGGAATGGCGGTCTCATCAATATCTTCAGGGATCCGCTCCACCAGGCTTGGCTGGGTGAGCAAGCGCTTTAAAATGACGGGCCCTTTGAGAGTGAGTTTCGGTGTGGCCTCCCATATGGCGCAGGCCTTGCGGTCCGTTCGTATGATATACTCGAACAGGTACATCACCCAAAAATAGTGACGCAGCTTACCGCGCTTCGAATAGTACCGAAGCATCAATCGCGACCACTTCGCCACGAGATAGTTCTGCGGCACGGCGGCGAGGAACGATATGGTCACAGCTCGGCCAGGATAGCTGTCGACGTACGCGAAAAAGCCCCTACCCATCAACGTTGGAAGCCACTCATCCAGGGGCTTGACGCAAAACGTGGTGGCATCGACCCATACCCCACCATACTTCCGGAGAAGAGCGATTCTGATGAGGTCGGCCCGCCATTGAATTTTGCGGTCATTTCGGTGCGGCGGAAGGTCGACGAATTCGCCCACGTTTGAGTCACTCAGAACTCGTACATCCCACGATGGATTCTTCTTTTTCCAGGAAGATACCGCATATAGAACTATTTCAGGGGCGTACTCTACTGGTTTATCCCAGTAGATCCAAATGATGTGAGGAATCTTTTTAGGAATCTTGTCAAATGAAATTCGATAATTTCTTTCATGAAGCTTCTGTTTTCCTACGATGCTTCGGCGTATAGAATGACTTAATTTTTTCAATATTAAGAATAAATCAAAAAGAAGCATGTTTCATCCATGATATTTTGTTGGGCTTCAGACATTTTAGCTCTAGTAAAACATCAAGTTAGTTGAGTCTACGAAGGAGGCAGCTGTATTTTCGATTTATCTTAGCGAGGTAACTTTTTGTCACATTAAATGAAAAAACTTCCTGTTATAAGCCTGACACTGTCAGGTTTTTGCCGGAAAAGTTCACCACTATGTTTTTCAAATTCGATTCGAAGGGATGTGCGAAAATCGAGGCGACCCGCAACGATAAGGTGCCGATGGCCTTGGTATTCTCGGTTGCCAAGGCGCCTCGCAACCTTGTAAACGTGCGCGGGAGTTCTCTAACACCCCTGGATGCTCATGCAGGTTCGTGATTTTTTCCGCTTGTGGCTTTGGGTCCGGTCGCGCGGGCGCATTTCAATCGGCCCCAAATGTCGTATCGAGCGCGGGGCTGTTCTGGATTTACGTGAGGCGGGGAGGATCACGGTTGGTCGGAAATGTCGCCTACGGAGGGGCTCCATGCTCATTCCGTATGGCGGAGTTATCAGCATCGGAGACGATTTCAGCTTAAACCCCTATTCTGTGCTGTACGGGCATGGCGGCCTGAGTATTGGCAACAGTGTGCGCATCGCAGCGGGGTGCGTCATCATTCCGGCCAATCATGTTTTCAGTGACCCTGGCACGGCCATTCGCGCTCAGGGGCTGACGAAGCTTGGCATCGTCATTGAGGACGATGTCTGGGTCGGGGCCAACGTCACTATTTTGGATGGAGCACATATCTCTCGCGGGTGTGTAATTGCCGCCGGCTCCGTCGTCCGGGGCCAGACGGAACCTTTGGGCATCTACGCCGGTGTCCCGGCCAAGCTCATCAGGAAACGCGGAAGAATCGAGACGAGGGAGGTCGCGCAATGAGAAATTTGCTTCTGAGTGTCGTCCGAAATGACGCTTCCACTTTGGACAGTCACGCTAGCAACGCCACCTTGAGGGCGCGATGAAAAGGCTCGCACGCTCATTGCGCAAGAAGTATCGCTATCTCGTGGACGCCAGGACCGTCACAATTGATGGCGTTACTCTTATTTCGGACAAAGGACGGATACCGCACTATCTCCGGGATTTGATGTACCGCGAAGTGTATGAGGACACAGAGCGAAACGTTCTCCTAAAGATATTAAAGCCGGGGCACAGAGTTGTGGAGTTCGGCACCGGTCTCGGGTTTATTTCGCTCTTGGCAGCAAAAATTTGTGGTCCAGAAAAGGTCAACACTTACGAGGCCAATCCCACTATCGAGGCTCTTATCCGAGAGAACTTCCAACTCAACCGCGTTAATCCTTGCCTTCACATGGCTGCTGTGACACGTGACGGTCGCCGGTTATTATTCAACGCTTCGGACAACATCATTTCGTCAAGCGCTTTCGACCGGGGGATTAGCGGAAAAATGATAGAGATCGAAAGCATACCTTTCGCCGATGTCTTGCGAAGCCATTCACCGGACGTGTTGGTTATGGACGTCGAGGGTGGCGAGCATGAGCTGCTGATGTCGGATGGTCTGGCTGCGATCAGACATATTCTCGTGGAGCTCCACCCGCATATCATCGGTCAGGAGAAGGTGGATGAAATCAGAAACCATCTTGTTTCCAAGGGATTTGTTGCCGAAACCCAAGACAGAAAGACGTTTCATTTTCATAGGATCTAACAGGCTAACGGTCCAGCTAACCGTTCGCCCCCGTCACCCGGTCGGCGACGACGCGCGTTTCCTCTTGTCGCCAGCAATTGCCGTTGACCGCTGCGACGGCGACCGTTTGTTGCTCGCGCGGCGTTTAGCCGATCCGTGGGCACCCGAGTTCGTTCGAAAAGACAACACGTTTGCATTCCCCCGATGCCCCGTCCCTCGCACCTCTTCGGCGCAGAGCCTGGCTCTCCGCGCATCGATTACATCGCTCACCCGCCGATCCTCGGCGAAAAGTCACTGTGACTGTTGGCCTACGGCTTCATAAACGAACGGCCTCAAAACCCCGCCATGAGCGGGGTTTTTCTTTAAGCAAAAAAGGTAACCCAATGACAAACACCGTGCCTCAAGGCGCGGCGATGCTGCTCGAGTTTATCCGCGAGGCGGAAGTCGGCAGCAGCGGCCGCGCGTCTTACGACGTGATCTACGGACACAATCAGGGAGGGCTGGCGAAGCCGCTGACGGCAATGACGGTTGCGCAGGTGCTTGCCGCGCAGAAGGGATGGTCCAAAGCGCATGGTTCGGGCGCTGCGGGCGCTTATCAGTTCATGCGGGCCACTTTGGCAGGGCTCCTGAAGGAGGTGGCATGGCTGCGCGGCGATCATCGGTTCGATGCCGCGCTTCAGGACAGGCTGGCCCTTCACCTTCTGAACCGCCGCGGTCTTGCCGCTTTCCTCGCGGGCGAAATAGGACGTGCGGAGTTTGCCAGGCGCCTAGCCATGGAATGGGCGTCGCTGCCGGTGCTGACCGATAGCAAGGGAAGCCGGCAGCGGGTGAGGCGCGGACAGTCCTATTATGCCGGTGACGGGCAGAACAGGGCGCTGGTGCGGCCGGAGAGGCTGGAAGGGGTTCTTGGCGCGGCTCTGGCGGCGTCAAAGCAATTGGGTGAGGCAAACCGGGAGATCGAGGCGGCGCCTGTTGCTCCGGTGCGGACGCGCAAGCCGGTTTCCCGCTCCGGACGCTTCTGGACCTGGTTGCTGACCGCCGGCGGTACGATCCTCACTGCGCTGAAGGAACTGAACCTGGTGGCGCTGGACTGGCGGGTGCAACTTGCCATTCTCGCAGCGATCATCGGCTTTGCCGTTTACGCCATCTGGTCCATGCCGGCGGTTCGCGATGCACTGGGCCTCACGCGATGATGATCCCGTGGGGCAATCTGGCTGCCGGCGCGCTGATACTCGCCGCAATTTCCTGGGCGGTGCACGAAATTCGTTCGGATGCCGCGCAAGCGATCCGCACCTCAATTGAAAGGCAGAACGATGAAGCAGAGAGGAACGCTGACGCCAGGCGCCTTGATTTTGATACCTGTTCTACTACTGGCGGGCTGTGGAATTTCGGGACCGGCCGATGTGAGCGGCCTTCGCGGCATCGTGGGGACTGAGCTTGCCGGCGTGCGCGGTGCCACGCAGGCTGATCAGCGCAGGATCGACCGCACCGTGGTGGGCCTCTGCGCCGCCGCGGTCTGGACGCGTTCGGAATGTGTCAAGCATGGGGAGCGCGGCCATGATTGACGCAGGCGTTCACCAGCAACTGGGCACTCTCGTCGCCGAGGTGAAGAACCTGCGGGAGGACCTGCGCCGCTCGGAAGACAGATCCGATGCGGGGCGCCTGACGATGACGCGCCGGATGGACGAAGTGGTCGAGCGAATGCGAACGCTCGAGGGATCGATGATGCTCGTCAAGGACGATATCGCCTCCATGAAGCCGGTGACCGACGACGTGCGCAAATGGAAACTGATGGGGATGGGCGCTCTCGGCGTCATTGGCATGGCTGGAGCCGCGCTCGGTGTCACCTTTGCCGATGCGGCAAGACGCGTGCTGATGCTGACGAAAGCTGGTTAGAGTATTTCCGGCATTTCGTTGAAACATCAAGCGTTCGCACCTTCCGACGCTCTGCGTCCCGAAACCGGGACACAGAACCAGAAGCGCTCCGGGCCAAAAATGCCACCAACTCAGTCGTCCCCGAAAAGGGGGAGATCACGGTAACGGCGGCTTACCAGCCGCAACGACCGGTCCGGCTCGATGACGTAGGTTTCGTAGACCCGGCGGCCGAACCGGTCGATGAACTGGTGCGGTACGACGCTGCCGACGGGCGCCTTGGTGAGCCTGGTGCGCGGCTGGCCACCATAGGTGATGCTGCCGGGGATCGGCTCCAGATAGGCGGAATAGCCCACCGAGGTCGATTCGCAGCCGCTCAAGAGCATGAGCGCGCACAGGACAGGAAGAGCGTATTTCATGACGATCCTCGCCACTTGTGTGTATGCACGCCGCCGTTCAGTCGCTGAAGATGTCGTAATCTATGCGGCGGCTGGTCAGTCGCAGCGAACGGTCCGGATTAATGACATAGGTTTCGTAAACCCGATGACCATAGGTGTCGAAGAACTGATGCGGCACCATGCTGCCGACCGGGGCCTTCGTCAGCTTCGTGCGCGGCTGACCACCATAGGTGATGCTGCCCGGCATCGGTTCCAGGTTGGGGCCGTAGCCGACCGTTTGCGTCGATGTGCAGGCGCCGAGCGCCAGGACTACGCAGAAGGGAAGTAAAGCGATTCTCATCATAAACCTCCAGCACGACGGCTTTCAGAGCATTTTCCGTTAAAGCATTTATCCGTTTCTCCGAAGGCGGGCTGCCCGAATGTTTCTTCCAAGCAATTTTGAATGGAAGACCGTTGCGCGCTGACGCAACTCTACCACGCACATGAACGCGCCGGCCCGTTCAATCCTTGCGGATTTCCTAAATCTGTTCCGACCGGAAGAAAGATGCGGTAGGCTGCGGATTGCATCGCGTGACAGATCATGTACATGCTTGGCCCATATGAGTTACATCGGCTTAGACCTTACTCGACGACGAGAAGAAAAAGCAGGACATTCCGCGTGCTTGCGGCGACCTCTCGCGTTTCGCGGGGGATTTTGCGATTTTTCGATTGCATAGGCAGGAATCTTTGAAGGATGTAATGGCCGAGCCCTGCCCATGCCCGCGGGAACTCATGCGTACCTTCCGAGGGTATCGCGCGCTTGGTTCGGCGTTGGTGCGTGGGTCCGCAAACACTACCCGGTTCCCTGACGAGTCGCTGCTTAGGTACGATCTATGACCGCCGAACAGTCCCTTTCGTTTATCGTGCTCGGCATCATGATGATCTTCTTCATGTGGGGGCGGTTTCGCTACGATATCGTGGCCTGCTCGGCGCTGATGCTCGCCGTTGCCGTCGGCATCGTTCCCTTCGATCACGCCTTTGACGGGTTCAGCGACGATATCGTCATCATCGTCGGCAGCGCGCTCATCGTCAGCGCGGGCGTGGCGCGTTCGGGGGTGGTCGATGCCGCCATCCAGCGCTTTCTGCCGGAGCTGCAGTCCGTGAGGGCGCAGCTTGCTCTTCTTGTGGTCACGGTGACCATTCTTTCAGCCTTCATAAAGAACATAGGCGCGCTTGCGATCATGATTCCGGTCGCGTTCCAGTTCGCGCGTCGCTCGAAAGTGCAGCCTTCGGTATTTTTGATGCCGATGGCGTTCGGATCGCTGATCGGCGGGCTGATGACGCAGGTCGGCACATCGCCGAACGTGGTCGTGTCGCGGGTGCGTGCGGATCTCACGGGTGAGAGCTTCACCATGTTCGACTTCACGCCCGTCGGTGCTTCGCTGGCTCTGGTCGGCGCGGTGTTCCTGCTGTTCGGTTACAAGCTGGTGCCGGAGCGGAAGAGTCAGCAGGTCGGCATGGATCAGGCGGTCGAGATCACCGACTATACGTCCGAGGCGGTGGTTCCTGCCGGTTCGCCTGTCATCGGCAAGCCGCTCAGCAATCTGGTCAAGATCGGCGACGGAGGAGCGGTCGTGATCGCCGTCTTCCGTCGCGGCACGCATCTGGCGCCCTTGCCCGACGTCGTCATCGAGCTGGACGATATTCTACTGCTCGAAGGTGGTCCTGCGGCGCTCGATCGCATCGTTTCCCAAGCGAAACTCAAGATTTCCGGCGATCGCTCGCCGATGCCGAACGACAAGGCGAAAGCCGATACCGAAGCAATCGAGGCGGTGATCGCCACCGGTTCCCCCCTTATCGGCATGTCGGCGCAGCGCCTGGCGCTCTTCAACAATCACAACATCAACCTCTTGGCCGTCAGTCGCCAGGGCGAACGGTTGAAACAGAGGCTTGGCAGCATCCGGCTGCGCGCCGGCGATATCGTCGTGCTGCAGGGCACCCGCAGGGAGTTGCCCTCGTTTCTTCAGGACTTCGGCTGCCTGCCGCTCGCGCAACGGGAAATCCTGCTGGGCACCATCCGCCGTGCCACCGTGCCCCTGCTTGTGCTGGCGACCGCGATGGGCGCGACCGCGCTGGGCATCGTACCTGTGCAGATCGCATTTTTTGCTGCCGCGCTTGCCATGGTGGTGTTTCGCGTTATTCCGCTACGCGACGTCTACCGTGCGGTGGACGGACCGATCCTGGTCATGCTTGCCGCGCTCATCCCGGTCAGCGACACGTTACGCACGACAGGCGGTTCGGATCTGATCGCGGGGTGGCTGAGCGGGATGGCTGCTGATCTCCCTCCTGCCGGGGCGCTTGCCATCATGGTCGTGGCTGCCATGGCGGTCACCCCCTTCCTCAATAATGCCGCTACGGTTCTCGTCATGGCCCCCATAGCGGCCAGTTTTGCGACGGCGCTCGATTACAGGCCGGACGCCTTCCTGATGGCAGTTGCGATCGGCGCCGGCTCGGACTTCCTCACCCCGATCGGCCACCAGTGCAATACGCTGGTGATGGGACCCGGCGGCTACCGCTTCAGCGACTACCCGCGACTGGGGCTACCGCTCTCTATCGTCATCGTGATCGTCGCGGTGCCGATGCTGATGTGGATTTGGCCCCTGCGCTAAAAGGGGATAGAAAAACTGCGCGCGGTTTTTCTATAGTCGTGAGCACGTCCGAGGCCAGGCTCTCGCCAAGTTGCAAGTATCCGGTGGAAACGGCATGATCGGACCAGAAATTGCATAGGCAGCAGGGAGGCGCGAGAGCGTGATGGTGGTTGGCGAAACCGAGATATGCACGCCGGAAGAGGTGCTGAAGTTCTGGTTTACGGAACTGTCCTACGACCACTGGTTCACGCCGGATCCAGAGATCGACCAGCGATGCGCACAGCGATTTCAAGCGTCGCATCTGGCCTTGTCCCGAAAGCTCGACCATGCCTGGCGCGAGACGCCGCATAACTGGCTCGCCGCCGTCATCCTTTTCGATCAGTTGCCGCGCAACATGTATCGCGGGTCGCCGCTGGCCTTTGCCACGGATTGCCTTGCCTTACGCGAGGCGAAGCTCGCCATCGGCGCGAGTGCCGATATGGCGGTACCCAGGGAATGGCGAACTTTCTTCTATATGCCCTTCGAGCACTCCGAAAATCTGACGGACCAGACCATGTCGGTCAAGTTGTTCACCGAACTTGGAGACGCCAACTACCTCGACTATGCGATCCGACATCGGGACGTGATCGAGCGTTTCGGCCGGTTTCCCCATCGGAACGAAATCGTGGCACGCACTTCCTCAGCGGCCGAGGAGGAATATCTCGCCCAGCCAGGCGCCGGATTCTAGGTATTTCCGCCCTTTCCGTATCGCCAAAGCCGCCTATCCCATTGTTTTTACGCAATCCGGACGCAAAACCGCTACACAGTTTTGTTGAAATTGTTCTAGATGCGAGCTCTCTCCATGTGAGAGATGGTTTGCCGCTTAACGGCGATCGGGCTGACATGCATCGCGACGGACATCTGCGTAACAGGAGGAAGCCATGAGTGCTGGAGAACTGCCCTGGCATGGGGGGTGTCGCTGCGGGCAGGTGCGCATCAAAGTGAATGCGCGGCCGCTGGTCACCATGGCGTGTCATTGCACGGGCTGCCAGCGAATGACCAGCAGTGCGTTCTCGCTGAGCATTGCCATACCGAGCGAAGGGTTCGAGGTCACGAGCGGCGAGCCGGTCATCGGTGGCCTTCACGGTGCGACTCGCCACTATTTTTGCCCTCACTGCATGAGTTGGATGTTCACGCGCCCAGAAGGCATGGACTGGTTCGTGAATCTTCGAGCAACTCTGCTCGATGATGCCCGCTGGTACAGGCCTTTCATCGAGACCTGGACATGCGAGAAACTCCCCTGGGCGAACACATCCGCCATTCATAGCTACAAGGCGCTGCCACCGCTGGAAGATTTCGAACAGTTGCTCGCGGACTATGCCAGGTATTTCGAAGAGAATTGAACCGCCGAGCGGCCGGGTCCGCCCAGTCTCGCAGAGTTTGCATCATTTTGCCGTTATGCGTGCCCAGATCAGTGAGCTGGCGGAGCCTGGAGCGGTTCTGATCGCGCGGGATTGTCGAAGGATAGGAAATTGCATCTCCTCGAAAATGTGAGGGCTTTTTCAATCGCCCTATTTCTCGGTTTGCTGGCTCTCGGTGCGCTGACGCTCGCAGCCGACGGACCCGCGGTTGCGCAGGAATCCGAGCCGAGCGCTCGGCAAAGCCGGCCAGCAGAACCGGCAGTACCCATCCAGCCGGCCCAGTCCTCCCAGCCCGCGCCGCAGGCTGCACCGACAGGACCCGCTGCGGGGACCGGAGGCGATCAGCCGTCTGCCGCCGCATCGCCGGTATTGCAGCAGGCGGAGGATCAGCTTGCCCAGGCGGATCGAGAGCTGAAGCGGATCACTGAGCGGACCAACGCCGTCGAAGACGACGATGCCATGCTCGCGGAACTCAGGGCGCAGGTCGACGAGCTTTCAAAGCAGATCATTGCGGCCTCTGTTCCCACCCGTCCGAGGCTCGATGAAATAAAGGCGAGGCTGACGGAGCTCGGCGACCCGCCCGGTGAGGGACAGCCGCCGGAAGACGCGGTCATCACCGATGAACGCAAACGTCTCCTTGCCGAGCGTGGCGCGATCAATGCTCTGACGGGGAGGGCGGAGAATCTCTCGATCGAGGCGAGGAAACTTGCCAACAGAATTACCGCGACACGCCGGGCGATCTTCTCCAATACCCTGCTGAGACATACCGATGTTTCGGTAGAGATGTTGAGCGAGGCCGCCACGGCAACGCTCCATGAAGCGATGGCCCTGTCGCGAAGCATCGGCGGGTGGCTGACATTCGCCTGGAACTACAAACGCGTGCCTTTGCTGAGCGCTCTCTTTCTCTCCCTATGCGCGGCGCTGCTCTTTCTCGTTGGCGGTTACAGGCTTTTTTCGCCAGTGCTGATGCGTCCCGAGGAGGCGGACGAGCCGACCTACTTCCGGCGGCTTTCGCTGGCGTTCTGGTCGACGCTCATTCCGACCGTGGCACTCGCCGCATTTGCCATGTCGAGCTATTTCTTCCTCAGCAGCTTCAATATCCTGCGTCCTGATATCGCGCCCATTATCGCGATCACACTTGCCATGGGCGTCGTACTGTTCTTCATAGCCAGGCTTGCCAGCGCCGTTCTGTCGCCGAGCCGGTCGAGCTGGCGGCTTGTACGTGTTTCGGACCGTGGCGCGAAGATGTTGATGGTGCCGATTTTTGCCATGGCGCTCGTCAACGGCCTCGACTATCTGCTCGGCAGCATCAGCGAGTCTCTCGGCTCTCCGGTGGTGCTGACGATTGCCAAGAGCTTCGTGGCATCTATCATCATCGGTCTCATTCTGATGTCGATGGCGTGGATCCGGCCCGTGCTAAGGGGCGATGAGCCCTATGATGCACCGGGACATCCCTGGCCGCGGGTGATTTCGTTCTCCTTCCTTCTGCTTGGTGCGGCCCTCATCGCGACCGCTTTGTCGGGCTATGTCGGCCTGGCACGCTTCATCGCGACGCAGATCACAGTGACAAGCGCGATCCTGGTCACTGTCTATATCGGTCTCCTGACGGGGAAGTCGGTGTCCAGACAGGGCGCTTTCGCCGAAACGGTTGCCGGGCGGTATCTGGAACGCCGCTTCCAGCTGGAGCCGGTCGCGCTCGATCAGTTCGGCCTCTTTGCCGGCCTCGGCATCTATGTGCTCGTTCTGGCGTTCTTCATCCCGCTCATATTGTTGCAGTGGGGCTTCAAGACCGCCGACATCGAATCCTGGACTTACCGTGTGCTGACGGAAATCAGGGTCGGTACGATCACGATTTCGCTGGTTGGCATTCTCGCGGGGATACTGCTCTTCGCACTCGGATTTCTCGTCACACGCTGGGTTCAGCGTTGGATCGACCGCAATGTCATGGCGCGTAGCCGGGTCGACGCAGGCGTGCGCAACTCCATTCGTACCGGAATCGGCTATATGGGTGTGGGCGTTGCCGGGCTTATCGGCCTGTCCGCCGCAGGCATTGATCTTTCGAGCCTAGCCCTGGTGGCCGGCGCTCTCTCCCTCGGCGTCGGTTTCGGCCTGCAGAACATCGTCTCCAACTTCGTTTCCGGTCTGATCCTTCTCGTGGAGCGTCCCTTCAAGGTAGGCGACTGGATCGTCAGCGGCACGACCGAAGGCTTCGTGCGGCGTATCTCCGTCCGCGCAACCGAAATCGAGACCTTTCAACACCAGTCGATCATGATGCCGAACTCGTTGCTCATCAACGCCTCGGTCGGAAACTGGACTCATCGGAACAAGCTCGGCCGGTCGGAAATTGCAGTAACGGTTACCTATGACAGCGACCCGCGGCGGATAATCGAACTGCTGCACGACATCGCCGCGGCTCATCCGATGGTGCTCAAAAATCCAGCCCCGAATGTCGGCTTCACCGCCTTCGGCGACGATCGAATGACGTTTGAGTTGCGCATCTATGTCGCTGACGTGCTGACGGCCGGTGGCGTGCGCAACGATCTTCGTGTCTCGATCTACGAGCGCTTTCGCGACGAGGGTATAGGGGCGCCGTTCCCGATGAAGATCGAGGACATTACGCCTGAAGAAGAAGTCGAAGGCGCGAACGAAGAACCTTCGGTTGTCGACGAAGAGAAGGTCCGATCTGGCTGAAGCGAAGCGCAGGACGCCAGCGCCCCGAAACTTCGACTGCTCAATAGAGTGAGGGAGGAGCGGTAATGCCGCTTCTCCCTGCACATCCGGCCTGGATCCGGCCAGCCGCCTCTTGTTTGCACGCGGCTCAGCTTACAGACGTGATCTAGAGACCAGCCAGCGCCTGCGCCACCGGCACGACATGTGGCCAGACCTCCAGCGCGCCGCGGTAGATCATATCAAGAGCGACGTAGAGAATGATCGCCAGACCGATATAAGCGATCCAGTGATAGCGGCCGAGCAGACGCGCGATGAAGCTCGCGGCGATACCCATCATTGCGATGGAGAGCGCAAGACCAAAGACGAGCACGGTTGGATGCTCGCGGGCGGCCCCGGCGACGGCAAGAACGTTGTCGAGCGACATGGAGACATCTGCGATGACGATCTGGGTTGCCGCCTGTCTGAAAGTCTTTCTAGGGCCCGAATTGTCCGCGTTCTCGAGGTCGCCAAGTTCGTGCCCGCCTGAGCGAAGCTCGCGCCACATCTTCCAGCAGACCCAAAGCAGAAGGAGGCCACCGGCAAGCAGAAGTCCGATGATTGCAAGAAGCTGGACCGTGAAGATGGCGAGCACAATGCGAAGCACGGTGGCGGCGAGAATGCCGACGAGAATGGCCTTCTTGCGTTGCTCCAGCGGCAAGCCGGCTGCGGCAAGGCCGATGACGACCGCATTGTCGCCGGCGAGCACCAGGTCGATCACAATGACCTGCAGCAACGCCGTCAGGCCGGCGGAAGTGAAAATCTCCATATCTGGTAACCCTTTTTGTACCGAGACGCCGGCGGCGTCGAAAACGCATAGACCGTGAACAATCGACGGATCAAGTGGGCCGGGACAACTAATAGGTTTTTCGCACAGGCAGCACATCGCAACACATAGGATCGATTACGCTCTGTCGCGTGCCCTCTGAAGCGGATCGGGGCTCTGCATTGTTTTTCCCCGTGAGGTTTACGCCTCGCGAATTTCTGCGGTAGGCTGGTTGCGGCTAGAGGGGTGGCTGGCGTCTTCACGTGAATGGAAGGCGGCCGGCCAAAATGGGGACGGCGCGCTTGCGCGCCGAAATGCAATGAAAACATCTGCTATCATTATTGCGTCCGCCGTGCTGTCAGCCGGCGGCGCCAATTCGGCGACCGTGACAAACAAGGACGGCGAGGCTGCTGTTCTGGTGATCGTCGAAGGGGACAGCCGAGTAGAGATGGCACTCAATGCGGGCGCGACGGAAACGTTCTGCCTGAGCGGCTGCTTCCTCACCACTCCAAGCGGCGACCGGGTTGGCCTTCAAGGCGACGAGACAGTGGAAATTGTCGAGGGCTCCGTCGTCGTGAAATAGCTTCGCCCGGAAAGGCGTTTGCGTCAGTCGGACGAGCTTGAGCCGTGCCGCAAGACCGCGGGGCCGAAGCCCCGCGTCGACGATCCGCGACCGCACGGCGGAGTGGCCAGATCAGGTCAATTTTCTTCGCCGCTCCAGTTCCGCCGCGGTCGGCTGCTCGAACTCAAACGATCCCGTAACGACCGGGCCGTTGCGGACGTATTTGCTGATCGTGACGCCGGTCCCGGAGACTTTCGAGCCCACGAGTTTCAAAGCCATCGGCACGGCGCCATCACCGAAGAGCCGCTTGCCCTTTCCGAGCACGATCGGAAAGCATGAGATGTGCAGCTCGTCTACGAGATCATTGCGAAACAAGGTCTGCAGGAAATCGGTCGATCCCTGCGTCAACAGGTCGGCGCCTTCCTCACTTTTCAACTCACCGAGCGCTGCAACCGTATCGGAGCCGAGAGGGCGGCTATTCTGCCAATCGAGTTTCAGACTGGGGTTGCGCGTTGCGACATATTTGGTGATCCGGTCAAAGAGCGGTCCGATCGGATCGCCGGAGCCCGCATAGGGCCAATGTGCGGCGAAGATGTCATAGGTCTTCCGTCCAAGCAGTAGATCGAACGGGTTCGAAAACATCTCGCCCACCGCCTGTCCCATGGTCTCGTCAAAATACGGGGCTGCCCAGCCGCCATGGTAGAAGCCGCCGACGGGATCCTCGTGCGGTCCGCCGGGTGCCTGCATGATGCCGTCGAGGCTTATGAATGCGCCAACGATGATCTTTCTCATTCGGGTTCTCCTCGATTGTGTTACCCAGCCTAGGACGCAGCAGTCGGGCCGGTTCCGACATCGGGCGTAAGACTCGCAGGCGCCAAGCTGCTCCAAAGGGACAACGTTCAGCGGCACTTCATTGCCTTCTTGGTTGCGCCTTCCGGGATAGGTGCGGGGGGTATACGCAGTCTACACCTGCGAGTAACTTAATTATATATTTGAAGTAATTTAATGTATATTATCACCAGTATTTATTTTTGATTGCATCTCGATTTTTTCTTTAAGCAATAATATTAATCTCATGCTTCGCATTCAGGGGGAAGAGCGACATGACCACAGTAGTGGGCACGGCCGGAGTCGATATACTGGTTGGAACAGAGGAGAAGGACCGCATTTGGGGCCTTGCAGGCGCGGATGATATCGAGGCCGGTGGCGGCGACGATCTCGTCGACGGTGGCGCCGGGGACGATCGTCTGGCAAGTACGAGCGGATACGACCGCCTCGACGGCGGCGAGGGGGATGATCAAATAACCCTGATCGGTACCGGCGGCGCGGTTACGGGCGGGGCCGGTACCGATACGTTGGTGATCGACCTTGCGAACGTCAGCACTTCCGTCCGGTTCAGCGGCGAGCACGGTCACGGCATCATCGGCTACAACACGTCAGACTGGGAGCATATATTCTTCAACCGCATCGAAAGGCTAGTGCTGACCACCGGCAGCGGCAATGACCGAATATTCGGCGCCTCGACTGATGATATCATCTCGACCGGTGGTGGTAACGACATTGTCGGGCCGTATGGCACCGACGGCGATGACGGCACAAGCATGCAGGGCGACGACACGATCAACACTGGCACCGGGGGCGACATCATCAATGACACTGTTGGCTCGAACCGGATTTTTGCCGGTGACCATGACGACATCATCTTTACGACGCTTTCTTCCACGGTGATCGACGGCGGGACCGGCTGGGACAGACTCACCCTGCTCGATGAAGAAAGAACCGGGGACGTGACCCTCGATTTTGCGCGGGGATTCGCCTCGACGGGTACTCTGATCAACGGCATCGAGGTCGCCAACATCAATCTCGGTAATGGCAGCGACACGCTGATCGCCGGCAATCTCCTTTCGCTCAGCGCTCATCTGGGCGAAGGTGACAATTACGCAGCCGGCAGCAGCGGCAGGGATTACATCGCTTCCGGGAGCGGAGACGATGCCCTCTATGGCGACAGTGGCGACGACATCCTGATCAGCAACGGCGGTAATGACGTGCTCGTCGGGGGCGATGGGAACGACGAGATTCATGACTCGGGATCGCGCTTCGATGACGGTGACACGTATATTGACGGCGGCTCCGGCGACGATCTCATCCAGATGGTTGCGCCCTCCGGCTTCATCGATGGCGGCGCCGGCAGCGATACATTGCGCGTCGTCGGCCCTCTGACGGGCACACATTTCGATGCCTCGACGGGCATGCTGGGCACATCTCTTGTCTTTACCAATATCGAGAGGTTCGAACTTTCCGGCGACTCAGGGGACGATACAATCCGCACGCTTGGAGGCGACGATCAGCTCGCCGGCAATGAGGGTAACGACCGGCTCGACGGAGGAGCCGGCAAGGATGTGCTCTGGGGCGGGGGCGGTGACGATGTGATGACGGGCGGCGCCGGTGCCGATACCTACCTCTGGTCTTCGGACACGTTTTCGTTCTCGGGTGTCGACCGCATTACCGATTTCGATTTCGACGGCGGGGATGTGCTGCGCTTTATCGGCAATGCATCGGATTCGACACGAATCGAGAGCTTCGCCGATCTGGTTGCTGCTGCGACCGAGACGGACGACGGGCTCTATATCGCCTTCAACGGGTCCGACAATTTCGGACTGTTCCTGGACAACGTTGCGCTTCAAGACCTTTCCGCGGACGATATCGTTTTTGTCTGAGAGCCCGAGCAGCTTCTTGAATCGCTGATTGGTACACAACGGCCGCTTTTCGGCGGCCGGGGTGTGCAATCCATCCGCGGTTTGTGTCGATATCGGCGCTGGCCGCTATTAACACCGAATAAATTCTTTTGCCGCTACGGTGTCATGCGGGGACAATCTTTTCATAGGCGATAAATGTCATTCTTCGGCGTTTCCGGAATGTACTATTCCGGCGAATCCCTTGGCGAGCACCGGATCGTGCTTGCCGAGGACTCCCATCTCTTTGCCTCAATGGTCTCAAAGCGGTTGAAGGAGCTTTTCGACATCGACGTCATCGTCTGTCGCGACTATGAGGACCTGCTGTTCGCGGTCGAAAACGCTTCTTTCGCGCCGTCTCTTGCCATTTCCAATATCAATCTCCCTGGCGCGGAGAACGGGGAGGCGCTCACCTATCTGATCGATATGAGCGTACCGACGGTCGTCTTCACCGGCTCGTTCCAGGAGAGCACGCGCGAGGCCATTCTCGCGAAGGATATTGTAGACTACGTGATTAAGGACAGCGTCTTTGCCGTCGACATGCTGGCGGAATCCGTCTGCCGATTCCTGACCAATCAGCAGCACCACGTTTTGATCGTCGACGATAGCCCAACCGCACGAGCCGTTCTGACGACGCAGTTGAAGCGCCACAACTTCCGCACGAGCACGGCGGAAAGCGGATTCGCCGCGCTGGAAATCCTGAAGAACAATTCGGACATTGCCCTCGTCATTACCGACTACAATATGCCGGATATCGATGGATTCGAGCTTACGCGTCGGATCCGAGCAGCGCACGGCCCACATCAGGTACGCATCATCGGCGTGTCGTCGTCGATGGATCGGCTGCTCTCCGCGCGCTTCCTCAAAGCCGGCGGCAACGATTTTGTCGTCCGGCCCTTCGTAAACGAGGAATTCTACTGCCGCGTCAACCAGAACCTCGATACGCTGACCAAGATAAAAACACTGAACGCGAGGGCGGGATGAGGGAAGCGTGCGGTTTTCCGGCCGCATCCCGCATCTCATCTTGTTGAAATCGATTACGGCTTGAAGGTCGACGGCCGATTTCGGAGGAGTTGGATCTCGGCTTGAGAACGACAGCATCAAACGCTCGTCGGCTCACAGCAAAAAATCGCCGGCTGTCAAGCTCTTCAAGCCGGAAAGCTCAATCTGGAAATCGGCGCGGCCGTCTCCGTTGAGATCGCCATAGACAACCGTCTTGTCGTCGGCGGTGCCCGCGGGATTGAAGGTTTTATAAATGAGTTCGCCCGCGTGGCGCGAAGCGGCGCATCCGCGCCGCTCAACGACAAAAGGGTGGCGCCCTGGGCGTCGTTGGCGATGGAAAGTGTAGCGACCTTCAAGGCGATCCCCGTCGACGTATTTTCAGCGATACGGGTGTGCTGCACGACCGCGCTGCCGCAGCCGGAAGCAAAACCCGCTTTCTGCTCCCTACCTGTTTTGGACGAACGACCGCGCGATTCGCCCTGACTCAATGGAAACGAGGACATTTCAGGCCGTTTCCGCCTTAAATCATCGTGGTCTACCGCGCCATCTGTAACGTCAGCTTGCGTTCGGCGCGTTCCTGTTGCGGCGAGCGGTTGTAGAGCTCCCGATAACACTTCGAAAAATGTGAAGCGGATACGAAACCGCAGGCCACAGCGACTTCCACGACCGGCATGGAAGACTGGATAAGCAGATGCCGGGCGCGATCGAGGCGAATCTCGAGATAGTAGCGGGCTGGCGACCGTCCCATTTCCTGGCGGAAGAGCCGCTCGATCTGACGGCGGGACAGGTCGGCGCTCTCCGCTATCTCAAGGAGGGACAGCGGTTCGGAAAGGTTGCTTTCCATCAGTTCGATGATCGAAAGGACCTTGGAGTTCTGAACGCCAAGGCGTGCTCTCAGTGGCAGCCGCTGCCGGTCGTGCGGCCCGCGCACGCGGTCGGTCAGCGCCTGCTCGCAGACGCGGTTGACGAGGTTCTCGCCGAAATCCTGATCGATCAGGTTCAGCATCATGTCGAGCGAAGCGGTGCCGCCGGCGCAGGTATAGATGTTGCCGTCGATCTCATAGAGGTCCGCATATACGTCGGCCTGAGGGAAGCTCTCGGAGAAGCCTGGTAGGTTTTCCCAATGGATCGCGCAGCGCTTGCCCGTGAGCAGGCCCGCCGAAGCGAGCACGTGGGCGCCGGTACAGAGACTGCCGACCGCAATGCCGCGGTTGTAGGCCTCGCGCAGCCAAGCATTTACCGACTTGTTCTGGAAGTCTTCGACATAGACGCCCGAACAGACCAGAACCATCGAGGGCCGGTTCTCTCCACCGAGATATTTGCGCTCGTCGGCAAGCGAGGTGTTGACTTCGAGCGCAATGCCCGCCGACGAATAGACCTTCTGGCCGTCGGTCGAAGCGAGGCGCCAGGTATAGGCCTCGTAACCGAGCATGCGATTGGCAATGCGCAGTGTTTCGATCGCGGCCGAGAAGGGTAGCATCGAAAAATTCGGCACCAGAAAGAAGACGAGCGAACGCTTCTTCGTCAGCGGTTTGTGCATAAAACCTCCCATGCTGAAGGGCGTTGCAATCAATCGAGTTCATGCGCGCGCTTCAGATCATTGCTTCTGTGCAAGTCGTCAGCCCCAAACCGCTGCGCACTCATGGGCGACATGCATCAAGGCTTACATATTCGTCGCTTGGAATATGCGCTTCAGCTTGTCGAATTACGACATTCGCATGGAAAGCCGCGACTGGAAAGAAATTTTGCTTGCGACATGCATGGGCCGGGAGCCCGTTGCGGGCTCGACCCGGTGGTTGTGTGAAATGCGACAATATCGGGGAGGCGCATGCCGCAATAGAGCAAAAACAACGCTGATTGACCCGATGCAGCCCATGCGAGCTAAAGTTGCGGCTGTGCCGATTGCGACTCCTGGGCTCGGCGGCTTTCGCATGTCGGAATCTGACAATCGACGGATCGCGGCTCGGCGGCAATGCAGCCGTCAGCCGACGGCTTGCATAGACGGCAAAGATAGGGTACCCCCCTATGCTATGTCACACACGAACAGAGATCAGGCAAAGTTGCTCGCCCGTATCCGCCGACTCAAGGGTCAGATGGAGGCTGTCGAACGCGCGCTCGATGCGGGCCAGTCATGCGGCGACATTCTCAATCTCGTCGCCTCCGTTCGCGGAGCGGTCAACGGGCTGACGGTCGAGCTGATAGAGGACCATATCCGAGGGCACGTCGCCGGCCATGATACGCAGGTCGAGCGCGAAGAAGGTGCTGCCGAACTGATTGAAATCGTCAGGAGATACCTGAAATGACCGATATCCATTCACCGGCGCCTGCCGCCCACGATCATGTGTTTCTCGGCGACAATCACCAGCGCAATGAAAGGCGAACGTGGTTCGTCATTGCGCTCACCGCGGGAATGATGGTCGCGGAAATCGCCGCGGGTACCTTCTACGGCTCGATGGCTCTGGTCGCCGACGGCTGGCACATGTCGACGCATGCTGCAGCTCTGCTGATTGCGGCGCTCGCCTATCTCTATGCGCGGCGAAACGCCCGCAACCCCCGGTTTACATTCGGTACCGGCAAACTCGGCGACCTTGCTGGTTTTTCCAGTGCGATCGTACTTGCCCTGATCGCTCTGCTCATCGGCTGGGAAAGTCTTCTCCGGCTGGCCAATCCGGTGGCGATCAGTTTTCCGCAGGCCATTTCGGTAGCCGTGCTTGGGCTTGTGGTCAATCTCGTCTGTGCCTGGCTGCTTCGCGAGGACCATTCGCATCACCACCATGGTCACCATCACCACCACGGCCACGGGCACGATCACGATCACGGACACCACCACACCGCCGCCCAAGCCCGGGACAACAACCTGCGTGCCGCCTATCTGCATGTGCTGGCGGATGCGCTGACCTCGGTTCTTGCGATTGTCGCGCTCGCAGCCGGCAGCGTCTACGGCTGGATATGGCTCGACCCGCTGATGGGTATTGTCGGCGCTCTGGTGATTGCCCGCTGGTCCATGGGGCTGATCCGGGATAGCGGCAGCGTGCTGCTGGATTATATCCAGGCGGGCGAGGATCTGCCGGACGAGATACGTGCGGTAATCGAAAAGGACGGGGATCGGATTACGGATCTGCACGTGTGGCAGCTTGGGCCCGGTCACCATGGCGCCATCGTTTCGCTGGTGACGAAAAACCCGCAGAGCCCGTCGATCTACCGCCGGAAGCTTCAGCATATCCACGAGCTTTCACATGTGACGGTCGAGGTCGAGCCTCTGGCTGCGTGAAGCGCCGTCTGTCTCCCAGATACTATCGAGCTTTGCGCCGCGGGTAGGGCGTCTCGCCCCGGCTCAGCATCCCGACATATTTATCGATGCGCGCAGCGCGCGTCTCAGCCTTCTTCGCGTCGTGAATGCGGAATAGGATGGCGTAGCGGTTCCGGCTGTCGAGATCGTCGAACAGCAACTTAGCGGCTGCATTCTGCGCGAGCGCATCATGAAGGTCGTCAGGCACGGTGGCCTTGCTCGGCGGCGGGGCAGCGGCATCCCACCGGCCGTCGGCCTTGGCGCGCTCCACTTCGGCAAGGCCGCGGGGGGCCATGCGCCCTTCGGCAATCAATTCCATCGCTCGAGCGCAATTGACCTGCGACCATCTGCTGCGCGCCCGACGCGGCGTGTACTTGTTCAAGAAATAGTCGCCGTCGGCTCCCAGTCGCTGACCATCGATCCAGCCATGACAGAGCGCTACGTCGAGTGCCTCTCTCGGCGTAAGGCTTGCTATTCCGGACGCTTTTCTCGCGAATTTCACCCAAAGGCCTTGGGACGCGGGGCCCTGCTTTGCCATCCATGTCTCGAAGGCCTTCGCGTCCACGAAATGAATCACGGGCAATTGAATTTCTTTTTCACTCATGAGAATCACCAATCTGCTGAAAGATCTCGGATCGAACCGAGTTTTACGAAAGCAAAAACATGTGGCGACGCCAGATACACGTTTCTACCAGAAGGTAAGCAGCGAGAGGACGCGCAGCCGCTGAGAAAATTCCGGGCTTGATGTCGGGGAGCGGGAACCTCGCTCGTCTTATCGTAGACGCCGGCATAGGTCGGGTGAAAATCGAGGAGAGACAGATGTTCCGCACTATACTGTTCACCGTAGCTCTGCTTGTTGCAGGAACCACACTTGCCCAATCCGAACCGGCGGGCGATAGGGTCAGCGTCAATGGCATGGAGATGTATTTCGAGGTTTCGGGCGAAGGCGATCCCTTGATCGTCCTGCATGGCGCCTACATGAACATTCCGTCTATGGGTGCCATTATCCCGAAGCTCGCAGAGACCCACAAGGTCTATGCAATCGAATTCCAAGGTCACGGCCGCACCACGGATATCGATCGGCCGATCACCTATTCCAATCTGGCCGACGACGTCGCAGCCTTCATGGATGCCGTGCAGATCGAGAAGGCGGACGTTTTCGGCTACTCCATGGGCGCCGGTGCCGGCCTGCAGCTTGCCATTCGCCATCCGGGTAAAGTGAAGAAGCTCGCCGCCGCCTCCGTAGCCTATGATGCCGAGGGCTGGCAACCGGAGTTCAAGGCCTTCATTCCCCAGATGTCCGTCGAGATGTTCGTCAACATGCCGTTCGCTGAGGATTATCGTAAGCTCGCGGCCAATCCCGACGGCTTTCCCGAACTCGTCAGGAAGCTGATAGCGCTCGAGAAGGAGCCCATGGCATGGGAGCCGGAGGTCAAGGCGCTGAAGACCCCGGTTCTCATCATCACCGGCGATGCGGATGTGGCGACGCTCGAACATTCGGTCGCGCTGTTCCGGCTGCTTGGCGGCGGCGTCATGGGCGACATGGGCAAACCGCTGCCGGCTTCGCGGCTCGCCGTGCTTCCGGCTACGTCGCATACAGCCGTCATAAGTCAGCCCGACCTTCTTCATGCGTTCGTCGAGCCTTTTTTGCAGGGCAAAACGCCGAAGGGGTTTTTCGAATAGGCAGCAACGCGCGAAGCAACAGTCGCCGGCAGGCATCAAAGAAAAAGGGCATTCCGTTGGAATGCCCTATAGTTTGGTCTTGCGGTCAATGCCGGGAGGTTGGCATCTGCGGTCTTTATTCATTGTTCCGTCTTATGCGCCGCGTCATCGACGGAGGGGAAGCCGATATCCTTCAACGTGTCGTAGGAGAGGTTCTCCAGCACACGTTCGTTGCGATGCCGCTTCCAGGCGGCCCAGGCGCGAGCGCGCAGGTTAAAAAGGCCGGGCAAGGATGCAAGGCTCTGCCTCGAGGCGGACGACACATGTTCGTTCATAGACATTGCTGGTTCCTTCTGAGTTCCTCAAAAGGTCGCGACCATGGACGTTATGGTGCAACGCGATTGATCATTCAAACGAATATGTTTGATGTGATTCATCAAACATAATGATCGATTCCGCCCGCTACCGCCGGTCTATCAAATGCTGTGACAGGCTGGTGTTCCACGGGTAACAGGTCATTGCGGACCCGGCTCGGGAGTCTCGCCAATTGTCGGCGCGTTTCCACCCGATTCCTGACAAGGTTGCCAACGCGTCGTCGTTCAGCAATCCGTTCGATGAAAGACCGGGCATGCCACAGCAGTGTCAGTACGATGTCTCCTTCATCGATGAAGCGTTCCATGGTGCTGTCTAAGCTGCTGTTCAGTATCCAAGGCGCTTTACCGGCCGCTGCGGAGCTTGAGGTCCATCCTGTGCCGGGGGTGCCATTGTCAATCGCCAATGTCAGTGTGGACATAGCCTTCTCCTTGTCAGTGGGACTTTTCCCGTCGTTGCAGCTTGACTATCGCGCATGGCTGATGTTCAATCAAACGAAATGGAAGAATGTTATCATTCAGTTTTTCTGATCTAGGATGCCGCCATGAACATGATGATGCGCCATGCTCTTCCGCTGCTCGAAATGGATGTGCTCAAGACCTTCGTCGCCATTGCCGAGACCGGCAACTTCACGACTGCGGCGGAGACGGTCTACCGCACGCCCTCAGCTGTTTCCATGCAGATCAAGAAGCTCGAGGAAATGCTCGGCTGCACGTTGTTCCTGCGCGACGCCCGATCTGTCTCGCTTACTCCGAAGGGCGAACTCCTGCTCGGTTATGCCCGGCGGCTCCTGTCGCTGAACAATGAGACGGTGTCCCGCTTCCTGCTGCCCGACATGAACGGTGTTGTGCGGGTCGGTGCGCCGGAGGATGTCGGCGAACGAATCCTGCCGGCCGTGTTGAAGCGCTTTGCCGAGACTTATCCGAACGTCACCATCGACGTTTCGATCGGCATGAGCAATGCTATGCGCAAGCGGGTTGACGAGCATCGGTTGGATATCGCGGTGTACAACAGCCTATCGGACGAATCTTCGAAGGACGGCGAGATTCTGATGCAGGAGAAACTGGTCTGGGCCGGTGCGAAATGCGGAAACGCACATCTGCGCGATCCTCTGCCGGTTTCCATGTGGGAGGACGGCTGCGTCTGGCGCGCCGATGCGGTCGAGAAGCTGTCGCGCGCCGGCCGGAAGTTCCGCGTCGCATTTTTGAGTGCCTATACGACCGGACAGCGCGCCGCTGTCCTCGCCGGGCTCGCGATCGCACCGCTGCCGCGCTATCTCGTGCAGGGCGAAATGGTTCAACTCGGCGAGCGTGACGGCCTGCCGGATCTCGGTCACTACGACATTGGCCTCAAGGTCATCGAGGATGCGCCGGCGCCGGTTCTGGCGGTTGCGGAGCATGTTCGCGCCGCATTCGCCGAGCTGCAGATGCAGGCGGCATAGCGGCGGGCGGAACATGCCGGGAATGAACATTTAATCCGGCTGCGAACCCCTTGCGGTCGCGGCCAGTCGCTGGAATGCCGTCGGCGTGGTCGGCCCGGCATCCAGCCGCTTGCGGATGAGCGCGGCGCATTCCCCAGGCGTCATCATCGACGTATCGACCGCGAGATCGTAGATGCCGGGGCGATGCACCTCGCGCTGCCACGCGAGCACTTGGTGCGGAACGGGTTCGGACCCGCCACCGGTTAGATAGCGGCCTTCGCGACCGGGCTGCCCGCGATTGCGTCTCTCCATGATAGTCTCCACCCGGCAGCGCACTCCAACGAAGAGAACCGGCAGGCCCAGGAGCCGACGGGCACAGTCGGGAAGGATATTGCGAGGTTCGGCATAGGCGTCGTGGTGGCCCAAATCGGCGACGACATTCAGACCCAACCGGCTATGCGCGGCGATGGACTCGTAGAGGGCGGCATAGAAAACGGGTACCAGCGCTTCGATCTCAGGCAACTCACCGCCGGGCCGTAACCCTATGCCCGGCAGGTAGCGCGGAGGCGTGACCCGCTCCATATAGGTGTCGACGCCAAGGTTCATCCATGGACCGTCGAACGTCGCCTGGATCGCCTCCGCTATGCTAGACTTTCCGGATCGTGGCGCACCGTTGAGGATGACGATCTGTCCAGGATTGCAGCCGGTCTTCATCGAATCCCCTCGCTCGCCGAGGCAAGGCTGCTTTGCTGAAGGTGGCGACCTTGGCCCTATCCGGCAGTTCAAGGTGGTGGCGGCGCAGGGGGACTATTCCCTGTTGCGTCGCCGTCTGCGTCCACTTCCGTCGCCATCGTCATCGGTCAGCACCTTGCGTGCCGGCAAGGTAACCACTTCGGCGAGTTTCGGGAAGGCATCCACCTTGTTCGGCATCGCCATTGCGTTGACGAAATGCTCCTGAAATTTTGATTCAAGCGCCGTCTCTATCTTCTCGATTTTCCTCACGGTTTGCTCGATTTCGCGACGGTGTCCGCGATTGAGGAGCGCCATCAGCGCGCCGGTGCCGGCGGCATTGCCAACCGCCTTCACTTCCGTGAGGTCGCAATCGGGTATCAGGCCCAGCACCATGGCATATTTTGGATCGATGAAGGAGCCGAAGGCGCCGGCAAACCGGATCGTGTCGACGTGATCGACGCCCTGTTTCTCCATGAGCAGCTTAATTCCGGCATAGAGCGCCGACTTGGCGAGCTGGATCGCCCTGATGTCGTTCTGCGTCACGGTGATTCGTTGTGCGCCATCGTGCAGTAGGTAGGAAAAGGTGCGGCCGTTCGGGATGATGCGGGGGCTTTTCGCCGCCATTGCGCCGTCGACGACGCCGTCCTGCGAAATGATGCCCGTGAGGTACATCTCCGCCACGACCTCGATAATCGCCGAGCCGCAGATTCCAGTTACACCGACTGCCGCGGCGGCTTCGGCGAAACCTTCTTCGTCCGACCATTTATCGACACCGATCACCCGGAACCGCGGCTCCAAAGTCTCGGGATCGATGCGCACGCGCTCGATCGCCCCTGGTGCTGCACGTTGTCCGGAAGAAATCTCGGCCCCTTCAAACGCCGGGCCGGTCGGCGAGGAGGCCGCGACGACGCGCTCCTTGTTGCCGAGTACGATTTCGGCATTGGTCCCTACGTCGACCAGCAGCATCATGTTGTCCTGGCGGTGCGGCCCTTCGGAAAGTGTCGCACCTGCGGCATCCGCTCCGACATGGCCGGCGATACAGGGAAGCATATAGATGCGCGCGCCGCGGTTGACCTCGATGTCGATCTCATGCGCCCAATATTGTAGGGCACCGGAGACGGCGAGGGCAAATGGTGCCTGTCCGAGTTCTGTCGGATCAATCCCGAGAAACAGATGATGCATGATCGGATTGCCGACGAAGACCAGATCGAGGATGTCGTGGCGATCGACCTCGCCTTCGGCGCAAACCTTGCCGATGAGGTCGTTCACGGCGTCGCGCACGGCCTTGGTCATTGCCTCCCGGCCATCCGGGTTCATCATCACGTAAGAAACGCGGCTCATCAGATCCTCACCAAAGCGGATCTGCGGATTCGAGGTTCCCGAGGAGGCGGCTATACGTCCGGACAGCAGCGATACGAGATGCATCGCAATCGTCGTCGAGCCGATGTCGCAGGCGACGCCATATGCCTCGTTCTTCAGCCCCGGCCATAGCCCGACGATAAAGGGACGGGAGGAATCCATGTCGCGGTGGATTGCTGCGGTCACCGTCCAATTTCCCTTGCGCAATATGCCTTGCACCTGTGGGATGAGGTGTGGAGCGATCAGGAGATCCTTCCAGCCCCAGTCTTTCTCCAATACGGCCTTCATCCGATCGAAATCGCCGAGCGGCTTGTGCATATCCGGCTCGTCGATTTCGACATAACACAGTTGTACTGCAGCATTGCGCTCGATAACGCGGTCGGTCGCGGCCTTGCGCACCACCTGAGCGTTGATGACTGTGTCCTGCGGCACGTCTATGACGAGATCGCCGAGGATCTGGGCCGAGCACGATAGGCGGCGGCCGTCGGGCAATTGACGTACGCTGGCGTAACGCTGCTCCTTGGGCCCGAATGGCGAGATATGGTCGTTGGAAGAGACGATTTTGTGCTTGGCGAAATTGCCTTCCTGGACGGACACCTGGCACCGCCCGCAGGTGGCGCGACCGCCGCAGACGCTTTCGACATAGACCCCGAGCGAGCGAGCGGCATCGAGGATCGGCGTGCCAACCGGGAAGCGGCCGCGTTTGCCCGATGGCATGAAGAGCACCAGCGGTTCGTTCTTTTCGTCCTTCGAAGGCACGTTCAACATTTTCTATCTCGCCAGCAGATTATTTCGCCAGCCGGCGGGCGTTAGCCCGCACGCGCTTGGCATAGGGCCGAACAACCGCCGCCGCTATTCGGTTGTGCGCGGCGGCAGAGTTCATCTTTCCGGTGGCAAGTGCCGCGGCGGCACCCATTCCTTCCTTCACCAGGGCGACATTGACGGCGGCGACGCTTTCTGCGGCGGCAGCCATCTTTTCGGTCACCATCCGGCTCGCTTCGACGTAATCGGTCGTGGAGCCGGTCATCGCGGCCACCGCCATCGCCTGCGTGCGCGCGGCGATGACCATCGGCGCCTGAAACCAGAGTGCAATCAGATCGCTTGTGAAGGAGTGATGCTTTGCCATTTTATTCCGCCCGAGCGATGCCGGCGCGGGCTGCGCGGCCTCCGCGCCGTCCTCCGGATGCCGACGGGGCAGCGGCCGCCACGGCGTGGCCTCCTTCGGCCGGCTTGTGGTCGCGATAGGTCATGATCCAGTTCGTGCAGTTCGGGTCGGTGCCGTTAAGCACGTTGGCCGCGCGAACCGCCTCCATCTCCTGCGGGCGGCAGGGGTTCATGATTGCCGAGGTCATGCCGGCACCGATAACCATCGGAATGAAGCCGGCATTGATGCCGTGGCGGTGCGGCAGGCCGAAGGAGATGTTGGAGAGGCCGCAGGTCGTGTTGACCTTCAGCTCCTCGCGCAGGCGGCGCAGAAGCGCGAAGACCTGCCGGCCGGCATCGCCCAGGGCCCCGATGGGCATGACGAGCGGATCGACGACGATATCGTGGGGCTTGATCCCGTGGTCCATGGCGCGCTCAACGATCTTCTTGGCGACCGCAAAGCGAACGTCCGGATCCATGGAAATGCCGGTTTCGTCGTTGGAGATGGCTACGACGGGGACGTCGTATTTCTTGATGAGCGGCAGGATCGCTTCCAGCTTCTCTTCTTCGCCGGTGACCGAGTTCACCAGCGGGCGGCCCTTGGCGACACGCAAGCCCGCCTCGATGGCTGCGGTCACCGAGCTGTCGATCGACAGCGGTACGTCGACGAGGCCTTGGACGATCTCGAGTGTTTTGACGAGGAGCGGAGGCTCGGTCTCGTTCGGGTTGACGGCTGTCACGCCCGCATTGACGTCGAGCATCGTAGCTCCGGCGGCGACCTGCTCCAGCGCATCCTTGATCACTGTGTCGAAGTTGCCTTCGAGCATTTCGGCGGCGAGCTTCTTTCGGCCGGTCGGATTGATGCGTTCGCCGATGACGCAGAAGGGCTGGTCGAAGCCGATCACGATCTCACGGGTGGCGGAGGCGACGATGGTGCGAGTCATATAAGATCCTCTGATCCTCGAGCGATGGCCTTCATGAAATGGCCGTTCGTGTTTTTGTAGCGTGCCGGACGGTCCGAGCACTTTGACCTGCTGCATGCTTCCTTACCGCATTGGATGAAAGGAAACATGCAGTAAAGCCGCTGGTTCACTGCTTTGTCTCATGCGGGTGGTGCGCGGCGGCCTCGGCCATCTGCTGCTGGTTTTCCTCCCTGCCTTCGCGAATATGCTCCAGCCGTTCGGCAACCATCGCATCGGTCGGCGCGGCTTCGCGCTTCCACGGCTTGCGGCCCCTCAGGACGCCTGATTCATGTACGATTTCCGCGACATACTCCTCCTGGCGGTACGCCATGACATGGACGCCTGAGACACCCTCGATCTCCTTCACCTCGTTCATGACGTCGATGCAGAGCTGCTTGCCTTCCTTCTTCTGATCCTGGGCGCCCTCGAGCCGCCTGATAATGCCATCCGGAATGTGGATGCCAGGAACATTGGATCGGATCCAGCGGGCAGTCTTGGCGGAAGCCAACGGCCCGACGCCCACCAGGATGAAGCACTTCTCGTGCAAACCGAGGTCGCGCACCTTTTTCATATATTCGCGGAACATCGGAACGTCGAAGCAATACTGGCTCTGGACGAATTGAGCGCCGGCTTCGATCTTCTTGGCGAGGCGGTAGGGGCGGAAATCGTAGGGAGGGGCGAAAGGGTTGATTGCCGCTCCAAGAAATACGTGGGGCGGCGTCGATAGCTTGCGGCCCGAAAGAAACTTGGAATTGTCGCGCATGATGCGCACCGTCTCGAGCAGGGACATGCAGTCCAGATCGAAGACGGGCTTGGCCCCGGGCTGGTCGCCGGCCTGTACGCCGTCGCCCGTCAAGCACATGATGTTCTGGACGCCCATGGCCGAGGCGCCGAGAACGTCGCCCTGAATGGCGATGCGATTTCTGTCCCGGCAGGCGATCTGCATGATCGGCGCATAGCCCATGCGCGTCAGCAGCGCGCAGATACCGACGGAAGACATATGGCAATTGGCGCCCGAGGCGTCGACTGCGTTGATGCCGTCAACCCACCCGTCGAAGATCGCCGCGCGCTCGTAGACGTCATGCGGATTGGCGCTGTCCGGCGGGTTGAGCTCGGCGGTCACGGCGAATTCACCGCGACGCAGAACGCGCTCCAGCCGCCCGCGCGAAGAATGGCCGGGGAGCGGGTCGAGCGGGGCGCCCGGATCGTAAGGATTGATATCCGGGCTCATAGCTGCTGGCCCTCCGATTTCGCTGCTTCGCGGGCGGCCGCGGCTTCGGCCGTCACCCGCAACCAGGAAGAGGTCTCGCGCAGCGACTGATTGACCGGCTGCTGCACCCTCATGATTGCGTCGCCCTTCACCATGTTCTGCGAACCCTTCCAGGCCTGCACCCAGACGCAGGGCATGTCCGGCTCGACCTCGCAATTGCCGTTTGCGCGCACGCCGCCGCAGGGTCCGTTCCTGAGCTGCTTCGGACAGTTCATTGGGCAGGACATGCCGGTCGATGACAGAGCGCATTGACCGCACATGCGACAGTCGAAGAGGAAGCCCTTGACGTGACGCTCGACGAAGGTCACTGGCCTTTCAACCCTGTTATAACCAATTGCGTTCCACAGCGGATGCAGCAGTAGGAACAGGTCAGCGAAGCGGTTGTAAAACCATTCCAAGAAACGCGAATTGCGCACGGCCCAAAGGCGCACCGTGTATTTGTGGCGCGAGCGCCGGCTGGGGGACACGCCCTGTGGCGTATAGGCGCCGGTTGCCGCCTTCTTGGCCGACTGGGCGTTGCCCGTTACGACCTTCGGGTCAGGCATTGTCGCGGCCCCCGGCCTTAACAAGTGCGACGAGGCGCTCCCGATCAAAGGCGGCCTCCAGTTCGGCCGCCGCCTTGTCCGCTTCGGCCTCGAGGTCGTCGGAGACCGAAACGGGATCCCCCTTGCGCCATTCGGCAAGGTAGTCGTCGGTTTCGGCGGCGCCAGTGCGCATGGCGCACATGTCGATTGCCTCCGTGAAGCGCAGCGATAGCTCGCGTTTCGCGCTCTTGCGGCCCTGTTTGATGATGACTTGCGCGGGGATATCGCGCCAGTAGACGATAATGCGGTCTGCCATCGGATCCTGTTCTCCTATAGGGCGACAATGCGCATGTCCACGCGCCGTGGCTCACCTTGCCACGACGTCCGATATGTCCAAAAACGACGCTGCACCGCCGTCTGTGAGAAGCTTGCGTTCCCGGAGCAACAGGTGCCCTTTGCCAAGGCGAAAACCTTCCCGTCATCACCATGAAACAGAGGCAGGTAATGTGCGAACCGGATCGATCAGGCTCTTTAAGAATATCATCAACTTGGCATTCACGGCGCGTTCACCTGGCTGGCGGCAAAAGCTGCACCTGAAGCGCGTCGCATTCGATCCAATTCACGCCACGCGCTTTCAGATGTTGTTCGTGCATGTCGTTTTCTCAAATCGCACATTCGGGCGACATGCGGTATTCGAAGCATATAGGTGTGGTGATGAAGAAGATTGGGATACTGTTCCTGGCGGCCCTGACGGCTTTCACCGGCAATGTGCCTGCTGAGGCTATGCCCGTCATTTCCGCTCGGGTCTCGCAGGAAAGCGACGTGAAGCTGGTCGATCACCGGGGCTGGCGCGGTCACGGACACCGCCCACGCCACGGCTGGCGCCGTCACGGCCATCGTCATGGATGGCACAATGGCCATCGCGGCTACAACTACCACCGGCACGGCTACCGCAGGCACAGCGACGGCTGGTGGTATCCTCTGGCCGCTTTCGGAGCCGGGATGATCATCGGTGGCGCCATCGCTCAGCCGCCCCGTTATGCCGAGCCGCGTTACGCGGTGCCCGCACTGCCGGCAAGTCATGTCAACTGGTGCTATGGCCGCTATCGCTCGTACCGGGCTGCGGACAATTCCTACCAGCCCTATAACGGCCCCAGGCAGCAGTGCTATTCGCCATATTCCTGAGACCGCGGGGGGCCGTCTCCACAACGACGAATGAGCCGGCTCGCCAACTCGGTTTGCGGCGGGCCGGCTCAGTAACCGGAGCTGCTACCACCGGAACTTCCCATTCCACCGCTGCCGGCGCCTGCTGCTGCGCTGGTACCGCCACTTTGCTGAGGACTGTTGGTCGTGCGGGCGGACTGGCTGCTCATGCACCCCGCGAGGGCCAACAGGGCGAGCGCGGCTGCGAGGATCGATGGTCTGGCGATCATGACGTTCTCCAATCCCCGGATTGGATATAAGGGAAATCTAATACTCTCTCATGATTCAGCCGAAGACAAGCTTGCTTACCGCTCTTGATTTCCCGCAAGCGTGCATCATCTTCCCTGCTGCATGTTTCCTTTAATCGGATCCGACTGAAGGATAAAACATGCGCAAATCAAAGTGCTGCAGCGACCTTTGTGCGTCTGATAAGACGCACGGCGCTGTAGGATCGCCGGTCTGTTGCCGAGGTCGTCATGCCGAACACTGTGATTGCAAGTCTATGCATAGTGCTGATCGTCGCCTCCTCCTGCGCCAACACGGCACACGGATTCAGGGAAGACAGCGCGCAGACCGGCCATGCCGTCGACCGTGCGACCCACCGGGTGCTGGGCGCGGGGGCGCAATAGCCGGCAAATCAACATGCCTATCAGACGGCGAGCAGCGACTCGGTGAGGTCGCCATAGCCGGTGTAGCGGTACTCGTATTCGAGCCCGAGAGTATCGGCTGCGCGCCGGGCCTTCTCCTGCAATGCCTTGTCCTCCTGTTGGGAGAGATAGACGAGCTTGCGATAGTGGCCGAAATACATGTCGCGCAATTCCGGATGCCGGTCGAGACCGAGCGGTTCGATAACGAAGGCCTCGAACTGGCGGGCGAGAAAGTCTGTCAGGAAGAAGGCGGTGATATCCTCGTCCCATCGCGCGGCGAAGTCCGCGTTTCCTGCAAAGAAGGAATAGCAATGCGGACCCGGGATTCGTGTCACCCCTTCCTCTTCACAGAGCCGGTCGATCAGCCCGCCGGTGCCGCAATCGGCATAGGCGAGAAAGATGTGCTCGAAGCCGCTCGCCCGCGCCTTGACGATACCCTCTCGCAACCCGGGTGTGATTTTCTCCGGCGTATTGTGCCAGATGGCGGGCAGACAGCTAAGCTCGATGTGCTCCAGCCCGTTGGCCTCGCAGACGGCAAGGATCTCGCGCGCAATCGCACCGCAAGCTATAACATGAACTTTCTTCGGTTGTGCACGTTCTCTTGCCGACATTGCACTTTCCATCTTAACTCCGCCTTGTATCAACACAAAGGAATCATGGTCATGACGACAAAATCCATTGCGACGATCGGAGCCGTTCTGATAGCGCTGGCAACCCTGAGTTCCTGCGCAAACACGATCCGCGGTGCGGGGCAGGATACTGCAAATGCAGTAAATGCGACACAGGGAGCCGGCAATCGGGTTGCGAGGGCCGCCAACTGACGGTGGCGCGATAGAGCCGCCGCGTTCACGCTCTCCTCGTCGCTAAAAACAGAAAAGCCGGCTGCTCGTTTCACACGAGCAGCCGGCTTTTTCATGTCGAATCGTCTCAGCCGGCTGCAAGCTGGTTGTGCTTACGCTTCATGTAGTCCTTGGCGGTCTCGACTGCGACTGCGGCATCGCGGCAATAGGCGTCAGCGCCGACGGCCTTGCCGAACTCCTCATTGAGCGGTGCACCGCCCACGAGGACGACGTATTCGTCGCGCAACCCCTTCTCTTTCATCGTGTCGATAACGACCTTCATATAGGGCATGGTGGTCGTGAGCAGTGCCGACATGCCGAGGATGTCGGGCTTCTCACGCTCGAGCGCTTCGAGGTAGTTTTCAACCGGGTTGTTGATACCGAGGTCGACGACATCGAAGCCGGCGCCTTCCATCATCATGCCGACGAGGTTCTTGCCGATGTCGTGGATGTCGCCCTTGACCGTACCGATAACCATCTTTCCGAGCTTCGGCGCTCCAGTCTCGACGAGAAGCGGGCGCAGGATGAACATACCGGCCTTCATCGCATTGGCGGAAAGCAGCACTTCCGGAACAAAGAGAATGCCGTCGCGGAAATCTATCCCGACGATGCGCATGCCTTCGACCAGGGCTTGGGTCAGGACGTCGTATGGCGTCCAGCCACGCTTGAGGAGGATTCGCGTCGCTTCCTCGATTTCCTCTTTGAGACCGTCATAAAGGTCGTCATGCATCTGCTGCACGAGTTCCTCATCGGAAAGGTCCTCGAGAATGATTTCATCGTCTGCCATAGTTGGGTTCCTCGGTTCCTGGCACAGTCATTTCGCACGGGTGGCACGAGAGAGGTCGCAATCCGGACGCGTTCCCCAATCCTTAGCGGGCTACACCTAATAATCTCTTGTTGAAAGCGACGTCGCATATGATGAAAAACGACGGCGCCCGACGTAAGTGCTGCCACAAGGTGATCACAAGGAATCATTCCGCGATCCGGAAACTGTCGCGCCGTAAAATTATGCAGGTCTTCAAGGCGTTAGAGTGGCGCTTATGCGGTCCTTCCTGCAGCATCCGAAAGAAGCGTGCCCAAGACATCGCAGGGAGCAACGACCGAAGATTGAGTGTCTAAGATGCGCCAACCGTTGGCGCATTAAGACCCGTACCGGCCCGGCGCCTTGGTAGCATTAGGCTAAATCGATTATCGGATGCATATGCCCGCCGCTGGATTTGACCTCGCGAAAGGGGTATGCGCCCACCCATCAAAGTGTTGCGGCGTTCATCGCGCATGATGCGCGGGGTGCCGCGGGAAGAGGAATGAGCGAATGAGCGACGTTACAGTACAAGGTGCCGAAGGCGGCGGACGCCGCGCGCGTGGCGAAGGACGGGGAGCAGCGGCGCGTCGCGCGTCTCGTACCGGCGGCGGCCCGGGACCGTCTCTGCCCTATATCCAGCGCAGGATTCGCGAATACGAAGTGCTCGATGAGGAGGGGCTGCAGCTCATCGAACGCAATGCGGACGTCGTGCTCGAGGAGATCGGCATCGAGTTTCGCGACGACGCGGAAGCGCTCGACCTCTGGAAGGCGGCTGGAGCCGACGTTCGCGGCCAACGCGTGCATTTTCCCAAGGGCCTTTGCCGCGAGCTCCTGAAGTCGGCGCCGAAGGAATTCACTTGGCATGCGCGCAATCCCGAGCGCAGCGTTCAGATCGGCGGCAAGTCGACCGTCTTTGCGCCGGTATACGGTCCGCCCTTCGTGCGCGACCTCGACGGCAACCGCCGCTATGCGACGATCGAAGACTTCCGGAATTTCGTGAAGCTCGCCTATATGGCGCCGTCGATGCACTCTTCCGGCGGTACTGTTTGTGAGCCGGTCGATGTCGCCGTCAACAAGCGTCATCTCGACATGGTCTACAGTCATATTCGCTATTCCGACAAACCCTTCATGGGATCGGTCACCGCGCCCGAGCGCGCCGAAGACACCGTCGCAATGGCAAAGATTCTGTTCGGAGACGATTTCGTCGAGAACAATGCCGTGACTTTGAACCTCATCAACGCCAACTCGCCGATGGTCTTCGATGAGACGATGCTCGGTGCCGCGAAGGTCTATGCTCGCCATAACCAGGCTTGCGTCGTTTCGCCCTTCATTCTGTCGGGGGCCATGAGTCCGGTCACGGTTGCGGGCACGCTGACGCAGATCCTGGCCGAAGTGCTTGCGGGCGCTGCCTTTACCCAGCTCATCCGCAAGGGTGCGCCGGTGCTGTTCGGCACCTTCGCCGCGTCGATCTCGATGCAGTCGGGCGCGCCGACCTTCGGCACTCCGGAGCCGTCGCTCGTTTCCTATGGCGCCGCTCAGCTTGCCCGCCGTCTCGGCCTGCCGTTCCGTACCGGCGGTTCGCTCTGCGGTTCGAAAGTTCCGGACGCCCAGGCTGCGCATGAATCGGCCAATACGCTGAACATGACGCTGCTTGCCGGCACCAACTTCGTGCTGCATGCGGCCGGCTGGCTCGAGGGCGGTCTCGTCTCGTCCTACGAGAAGTTCATGATCGATCAGGATCAGCTCGGCATGATGCAGAAGATGGCCGAGGGCGTTGACCTTTCCGAAAATGCTCAGGCGCTCGACGCAATCCGCGAAGTAGGCCCCGGCAGCCATTATCTCGGCTGCGCCCACACTCAGGCGAACTTCCAGAGCGCCTTCTATCGCTCGCAGCTCGCCGACAACAATTCCTTCGAGCAGTGGGAAATCGAGGGGGAAAAGCGGGTTGAACAGCGCGCCAATGCGCTCGCCCGCTCCTGGCTCGAGCAATACGAGGCGCCTTATCTCGATCCGGCGATCGACGACGCGCTGAAGGAATTCATCGCCAAGCGTAAGGACTCGATGCCGGACGCCTTCACCTGAAAGGCTCCCGAGCGAGCCAGGGAGCAAGGCGGCGCGGCGCAGGTGGCCGATATGATCCAGAAGGAGGTCTGGCGCCCGCATTACGAAACTCAAGGGCCGAAACCGAAATGACGGCTCCTTCCGCATCGACCAGCGATGTACTCGAAGCAATCCGTGCGGCGCTTGCGCCGCACGGTCTTTTTTTGCGCGGGACCGTGAATTTCGCGTCGCGGACGGCGGCACCGGCGCTCGAAGGCGGCAAACCGGCTGCAAGCGTGGTGCTGATCGGCAATCTCGGCGGCTCGAACTGGGAGCCCTTCAGTCACTGGCGCGAAGGCGAACCGGATGGCGGCGGGAAGGACCCGCTCGACACCTGGTCGAAACAGATCATCAGCCCGGTCGCGGCAGCAGCGCGCGCCACGGCCTGGTTTCCGTCCGATCCCCCTTGGCAGCCGTTCCAGCAGTGGGCGATGCGTGCCGAAGGGTTGAAGCCATCGCCGCTCGGCATTCTCATTCATCCTCGCTACGGGCTGTGGCACGGGTATCGCGGTGCGCTCGGCTTCGATCGAGAGATGCCGGTGACGGGCGAGACGGTAGTTGGGCACCCTTGCGAAACCTGCACGGAGAAGCCGTGCCTTTCAAGCTGCCCCCCGGATGCACTAGCGGGACGTATGTTCGATTACGGACGCTGCCGTGCGCATCTGAGAAGCGGGGAGGGCGAGGCAGGCTGCCTTGCTCACGGCTGCCTCTCCCGCAATGCCTGCCCGGTGGGGCGCGACTTTCGTTATGCGGTCCGGCAATTGCGTTTTCATATGGCGGCGCTCAAGCCGTGAACGGCAAGCGCGGGCGGGTCACATCAATCCGCCGCAATCCGAGCGATGCTGCACCAGGAGATTCCCTTCAGGTCTAGTCGATGCCACTGTTTTCAAGAGCTTTCATCGCTGGCGCCGCACTTCTGTCCGCCGGCATCGCTGCGCCCGCATCGGCTGCCTGCCGCGATGTCCGCCATCTCGGCGAAGCCTACATCGCGTGCTCGTTCGACCCTCAGACAAACGATTTACGGATCTACAACAAGGATCGGGCGGGGGTACCGTTCAGCTCATTCAGAGCCCTGTCGCTCGAACTCCGTCGTCGCGGCCAGTATCTCATCTTTGCGATGAACGGCGGGATGTACCAAGAAGACCTCTCTCCAGTCGGTCTGCATGTGGAGGAGGGCACGGAGCAGACGCCGCTTAACACAAATCCCGGTTGGGGCAATTTTCACATGCTGCCGAACGGCGTCTTTCATGTCGACGGCGGCAAGGCCGGTGTCATTGCGGCGGAGGCCTATCGGCTCGCGGGCATCAAGCCGCGTTTCGCCACGCAATCCGGCCCGATGCTCGTCGTCGACGGCGCGCTCCATCCGCGCTTCCTTCCGGATAGTGACAGCCTCAGGACACGCAACGGCGTCGGGGTCGCCACGAACGGCAAGGTGGTTTTCGCCGCGTCGAAACGGCCCGTACGCTTCCACGACTTCGCCACGCTGTTCCGCGATGCGCTCGATTGTCCCAATGCGCTCTTTCTGGACGGAACGATCTCGAGCCTCTACGCGCCTGAGATCAACCGTCACGACCGGCTTTTTCCGCTCGGGCCAATTATCGCGGTGGTTGCCGATTTTCCGCGGTGAGCTGACGAGCCCGAGTGCACAGGCGTTGGGGTGGTCGGTATGCGAAGGGTTTGATCCATCGAAAGTTGCGGTGCACTGACATCCGGCGGGGTGGTTTCGGGTGGCCGCTCGTGTTAACGACGCGCGACTTTTATGAAAGCTTCTGCCTCGCATTATGCATTACAGACCTGAAATCGACGGGCTTCGCGCGGTCGCTGTAATCCCCGTCCTGCTGTTTCACGCCGGTTTCGGCTTTATATCCGGTGGTTTCGCGGGGGTCGACGTTTTCTTCGTGATCAGCGGTTTCCTGATCACGGCCCTCATTCATCAGGAAATCCGCAGTGGCGCATTCAGCGTCATCGGATTTTATGAGCGTCGTGCCCGGCGGCTCGCGCCGGCTCTTCTGTTCGTCTGTATCGCCTGCATTCCCTTCGCGCTTATGTGGATGCTGCCGAAGGAATTGAACGAGTTCGGCAAGAGCCTTTATGCGGCGAATCTGTTCGCGGCCAATTTCTTCTTCTGGGACCAGACGAATTATTTCACGCCCGATACCGGCCTCATGCCGCTGCTGCACACCTGGTCTCTGGCGGTGGAGGAGCAGTTCTACGTCGTTTTCCCCTTGCTTTTGATTTCGCTGCGCCGCTTCACGGAGGCGGCCGCGCTCAGAGCCGTCGTCGCGGTGACTGTTCTGAGCTTCGGTGCGACCCAGCTCGTCGTGGGCATCGACCCGGCGGCAAACTTCTATCTCCTGCCCAGTCGCTTCTGGGAACTCGGCCTCGGTGCCGCTGTTGCCCTCTCGGGCATTGCGCATCGTGAGCTTTCCAGATCGCTGCGCGAGTGCTTCGCGTGCTTCGGGGTTTTCCTGATCGGCGCGAGCTATCTGTCAATTACCGAAGCGCAACATTATCCAGGCTGGGCGACTGTCCCGGTGGTCGCCGGTACGGCTTTGGTCATCGCTTTTGGCCGCAGAGACACGCTGATCGGCAAGTGCCTTTCAGTCCGCCCGCTCGTTGCGATCGGGCTCTGCAGTTACAGCCTATATCTCTGGCATCAGCCGGTATTCGCATTTGCGCGGATGCGCATGAACGACAGTTTGACGCCTGCCGGCTGCCTGGCACTGATCTCGCTCTGCTTCGGACTGGCCTATCTAAGCTGGCGATATGTCGAGAGGCCCTTTCGCAATCGTGCCCGTTTCAGCCGGACGGCGATATTCGCGACCGTCGCATCTATCGGCTCCATCACTGTTGCGGCTGGCCTCGTCCTGGACGGCAGCGACGGGCTTGCTGGACACAACGTCGAACTCGCCCGTCTGGCCAAGCCGAGCGTCGGCTTAAGCAAGGACTGCAATGCGGTAATCGACTTGAAGTGCAGCACAAGCAGCCAGCCGGTGATTGCCGTCTGGGGAGACTCCTTCGCCCGGCACCTCGTCGACGGGATCCTGGCCTCCGAACCAGAAGCCCGGCTCGTGCAACTGACGAACAATAATTGCGGTCCGCTCACCGGACTTGCCCCGATTCTCCCCAGGCTGGACCCCGCCTGGCCGCAGAAGTGCATCGGCCACAATAAGGAGGTGCAGCGCTTCCTTCTGGCGCACAGGTCAATCCGCTATGTCGTTCTGTCCTCGCCACTGAACCAGTATCTCGCGGAGAAAACGATGCTTCTCGAGGGCAGGGGAGCGGTGCAGTCGGACGCCTGGATTGTTGCCGACAGCTTTCGAGCAAGCCTTGCATGGTTGCGAAGCAATGGCTTTCGGCCAGTCGTCATCGCACCGCCACCACAGGACGGGCGCGACAGCGGCCTTTGCGTTGCGCGAGCGCGCCTGCTCGGCGCCTCTGCCGAAGGCTGCGGTGCATCGTTTGAAACCGTACGGATGCACGACCGAGACGTGCTCACTGTCCTGGCGGGCATCGCCCGGGACTATCCGGTCGTGAGCTTCAACGGTTATCTCTGCGATGACGGCCGCTGCAGGACCGAGGACAAAGGCGTGGCTATTTTCGAGGACCACGGGCATTTTTCAGACGAAGGCTCCCGCCACCTCGGCACCACGCTTGAATTTTACCAAGTGTTTGCCAGCGCAGCCGAATATGGCTGCACTGCGGAACGCGGTCGGCTCGGGGCGCCCATTCGCGGGATATGCAATCCTGCCGAGGACACCATTATGGTGAGTGCCAGCGCAAACGACGTTTTCCCAGCACGTTCACGCACTGGCGTTGAACGCGCGCAATAGGAGAGCTACGGCTTTATTGCCGGAGCTCCTGCCAGCAGTGATTTATGCGCGCCGGCGGCGCTCGCGAGCGGGGGCGGCGGGGCCTTCATTTGCAGACTTGTTGCGCAACGGACCGATTTTCTCGACGATCGTCTCGAGTGTCGGGCGCTCACCTTTGATGTGATTGTCGATCGCGAGACGCATTGCGGCCAAATGGTTGCAGGAGGTGCCGCAACAGCCGCCGATGATCCTGGCGCCGGCGTCCATGGCCAACCGCGCATATTCCGCCATCAGCGGCGGCGTGCCCGAATAGTGGATCTCGGAGCCGCGGAACTCGGGAATTCCACAATTGCCTTTGACGACGATCGTTGCATCCGGGCTTTCGGCCGTCATGTCGAGGAGGGACGAGAGGATATCCGACGCCCCGACGCCGCAGTTGGCGCCGACGGCGACCGGGCCTTCGCCGATGTCGGCGGCGACGCCGTGAATGTCCTTCGGGTGCAGGCCCATCATCGTTTTGCCGGCAGTGTCGAAGGAACCGGTGTAGACATAGGGAAGGCCGACCTTCACGGCCGCTTCGGCGGCTGCGCGGATTTCGTCCGCAGAAGACATGGTTTCGATCCAGGCAACTTCCGCACCGCCGGCCTTCAGCCCCTCGATCTGTTCGACAAAGGCTGCGACGGCGTCCTCATAGGAGAGTGCGCCGAGCGGAATCAGCAGTTCGCCGGTCGGGCCGACCGAGCCAGCCGTAATGACCTTTCGCGGCGCTTTGTCAGCGACTGCGCGCGCGATTTCCGCAGCGCGCTTGTTGAGCTGATGGACCCGGTCTTCGGCCTGATGAAGCTTCAACCGGTGGCGCGTGCCACCAAAGGAATTGGTAAGAATGATGTCCGCGCCCGCATCTACGAAGTCCTGATGCAGCTTGGTTATGTTTTCCGGTTTCGTCTCGTTCCAGATCTCCGGTGCTTCGCCCGCTTCGAGCCCCATGGCGAAGAGCGATGTGCCGGTAGCACCATCGGCAAGCAGGACACCCTTCTGGGCGAGGAGGTCGGCAAGAGCATGCGGTGCAACGGACATCGGTTTTTCCCGGCTGAATGGAACTGTAACAGGATATAAAGATATCTTTATGTGTTGGCAACAGAATTGCGCGCATCAGGCTGAAATGCGTTCTGGCCTCTGAGCCCAGTCTTGTCGCAGTTCGTCCGCCAGAAGGGCGGCAAGATCGGCTGCCGGCTCCTCCGCACGGGTGCGCAGGCGCAGGCTGAACTCGGCCGGCGGCAGCGACGGCAGGGCGAGGTGCTCAGGAGCGCGCCCGATTCCGGCACTGAGAAACAGTTCCGTCCGGGTGGTGACGGCGATGCTGCTCAGGACCGCTGCGCGCAGACCTGACAGGCTGGGACTCGTTGCCGCGATTCGAAAGCGACGGCCGGTGGCTTCGAGGACGGATATGGCGGCCGTGCGGAAGCCGCAGGGCGCGTCGAGGACTGCTAGCGGCACTTCATCCGTGTCCGTTACCAAGCCCCTGTCGGAGCAAAGCCAAAGCATCTGTTCTCGGAGGACGATCAACTCGTCTGCGGCAGCAGACTGCCGCATGGCGAGAAGAATGTCGATCTGGCCCTGATCGAAGGCGATCGTCAGTTCCTTCGATCGGCCGATTCTCAAGTCCAGGCGAATGCGCGGATGAGAGCGCGCAAAGAGGCGCAGCAATCCGGGCAGCATCGTATCGGCGAAGTCCTGAGTGCTGCCGAGGACAATTCGTCCATCGGCGCGCGCGCCCCTGAGGCTGAGCCACGCGTCACGATGCGCATCGAGAATGCGCCGGGCGTGCGCGGCGAGCTCCTCGCCGATGGGCGTAAGCACCCGGCCGCGGCCGGCGGGTGCAAGAATCCGCTCACCGATCAGAGCTTCCAATCGCTGCATCTGCGCCGTTACGGCAGAGGGTGTTCGGTTGACGACTATCGCGGCTCTCGCAAGTGAGCCTCCTTCGGCGAACGCCAGAAAGGTACGCAAAAGGTCAGGATCGATTGGCCTCATAATTCAATGTTGCAAAAGTATCGCTGAAAAACAATTCAATTTTCTTGATGTGAATGAAGTGACAATTTCCGGGGGTGGCAATTTCAAAAAGAGGAGCCTCTGATGCCCATCATCAATATCAGCATTGCCGGAGAACCCGATCCGGAACGTTCCACGAAAATAGCGGCAAGGCTAAGCGAGCTTACGCAATCGCATCTCCGTAAGGACCCGTCGGTAACGGCTATCATAGTCACCTATGTCGATCCGCGGCATTGGTTCGCCGGCGGCAAATCGATCGCATCGCAGCAGCTCGACAGTTTCTGGCTCGATATCAAGGTCGTCGACGGCACCAATACGAAACAGGAACTCGCCGGATATATCGAGGCGACCTTCGGTGCCTTCGAGGAATTTCTCGGAAAGCTCCATCCGGAAAGTTACGTACTCGTGCATGAAGTACCCGCCGCGGCTTACGGCTATGGAGGCAAGACTCAGGAGTTTCGCTACATCAGCGGCAGACTGGCCGCTTCGTGAGCCGGAAAAAGCAAAGGGCACCTCGCGAGGGTGCCCCTTGCATGTGCGTTCTGTCGGAATGACATCAAGCCGCCTGCAGATCAGTATGCTTTACCGGCGTCACCATGGCGGAAATGATCATCTGCAGGTCGATCGCGCCGATCGGTCGCCCGTTGGCGTCAACGACATGCGCGTTGCTGATGTGGGCACCGGTCATCGTGCGTGCAGCGGTTTCGAGCACGGTGCCTGCGGCGAGCGACAGACCTTCCGGATTGCCGGAGAGCGGTCGCATGATTGTCTCGACATTGATAACCCGCCCGCGATTCACTTCTTGTACGAAGGCTGTGATGTAGTCATCAGCCGGCGACAGGACGATCTCCTGACCCGTTCCCTGCTGCACGACGTGCCCGTCGCGCAGGATCGCGATCTTGTCGCCGAGCCTCAGGGCCTCGTCGAGATCGTGGGTGATGAAGACCACGGTTTTCTTCAGTTCCTTTTGCAATTCGAGCAGCACGGACTGCATATCGACGCGGATCAGCGGATCGAGTGCCGAATAGGCCTCGTCCATCAGCAGGATGTCGGCGTCGTTTGTCAGCGCGCGGGCAAGGCCGACGCGCTGCTGCATACCGCCGGAAAGCTGGTTCGGATAATGCTTCTCGAAACCCTGAAGGCCGACGCGATCGATCCACCCAAGCGCACGCTTTTCGCTTTCGCGCCGGTCAATACCCTGGATTTCCAGGCCGTAGATTGTGTTTTCGAGAACGGTGCGGTGCGGCAGCAGCGCAAATTTCTGGAATACCATGGCCGTCTTGTGGCGGCGGAACGAGCGAAGGTCGTTCTCGTTCATCTTGCAGACGTCCACGCCGTCGTAGAGGACCTCTCCGGCGGTCGGATCGATCAGCCGGTTTATGTGTCGGATCAGCGTCGATTTGCCGGAACCGGACAGGCCCATCACGACCGTTATGCAACCGCCGGGCATGGAGATGTTGATATCCTGCAGCCCGAGCACGTGACCATGTTTTTCGTTGAGTTCGGCCTTGCCCATCCCCTTCTCGACGAGTTTAACGTAATCCTCGCCGCGGGGGCCGAAAATCTTGTAGAGGTTTTTCACCTCGATTGCGTGACTTGCCATGAACGAATTTTCCCCTTCTTGGCTCGGAGCTTTCTTCGGCGACTGTACTTTTCGGCTCCTTGCATTGGAACTGTGACAGCGGAATGTTTCGGCCGCTGTACTGTTTGCGACGCCGGGGCCGGTCCTGCGTCGCGCATCGGCAGCTGCATCCTCAGAGCGGATGAGAAATCTTCAGAGCGCCGCCTTCACTTTTTCGGCGACTTCCGGACTCACCCACTGCGTCCATATCTCTTGAAAGTTTCCGAGGAAGTAGCGGGCCGCGTCTTCGTTCGTGGCCTGGTTCTGATCCATCCAGGCCAGAACCTTGTTGATCGTCGCGTTCTCCCATTGCCGCGCCCCGACATAATTCATGGCGCTACCTGCTCTGTCGGCAAAGGACCCGGTCACCACAGTGTAGACATCGGAGACCGGATAGGAGTTTACCTTCGGGGCGGGGCAGTCCGGAACGGCGGTGCAGGAGTCCCACTCCGCCTTGTCGTGATCGACGCCGAAGGACAACAACGTCATCTCGTATTTACCGAGCACTGCGGTGGGGGCCCAATAATAGCCGAGCCAGCCGGTCTTCTTCTCGAATGCTTCGGCGATAGAACCGTCGAGGCCGGCGGCCGAGCCTGGGTCGACAAGCTGGAAGCCGGCCTTATCCCCTTCGAGTGCCTTGTAGAGGTTGGCGGTGGAGAACCGGCAGTTCCAGCTCGATGGGCAATTATGGACTGCCCCCTTTGCGGGGTCGTCGGGTGAGGGAAAGAGTTCCGGGTGCTTCAAAGCGTCCTGCACCGTTCGGATCTTCGGGTGTGCGTCGGCGATGAACTTTGGAATCCACCAGCCTTCTACCCCGCCTTCGCTCAAGACCCTGGCGCCTTCGACGAGGCGACCCTCCTTGACTGCGGCGTCGAAAGGCGTCCGCACGGAGTTGATCCAGAGTTCCGGGACCAGGTCGGGCTCTGCCTTATCGTTCATCGAAGAGAATGTCGGCATAGTGTCGCCGGGGACCAGCTTGACGCTGCATCCATAGCCGTTTTCAAGGATGAGCCTGTCCACGCGAGCCGCAACGCCAGCCGAGGCCCAGTCCATCTCGGCAATAGTGACGTTTCCGCATTCGTCAGCTCCTGAGGAACCCGCCATAAGGCATATGCCCGCAGCGAGTAGGAGGGGAGCAAGGAGTTTCTTCATGTCCTTCGACACCTTCAGTCAGTGCGGCCACACGTGGGAGGCGCGCCGCCCAGCCGCTCCCGCGGTCTGACATGCCGGCCGGCCTCTTCCGTTCTCACTACGCCAAGCCTAAGTGTTCGGGGTGAGAAATCAACCTTTTCAATCGGGCGGGAGCAGCGGCGGCCTTTTCGTGATGAGCATGCGGCACAGCGCCGCCAGCAGCAAAATGGCGCAAATTCACCTTTGGTTAAGACCTCGCTAACGATCCGGTAAGGTTGTGGGGATAATTGTTGCCTGCGGCGGGAAACTGCCGCGGTCCGGATCAGGTAGTGCGTGCCGGACCCGATTTTACGCGGAACAAGCCTGCGGCCGCACCCTTCCGTTCGATCGGTTGGGTGCGGTTTTTTGCATTTCCCCGGGAAGAGAACGGTGGGAGGCCGCCCAGGGCGAATACGATTTCTTTGCTCCGCTCTATCCGATGTTGGTCGTGCGGATGAAGCCGAGCGGGCCGACCGGCGCTTCCGCGACCACATTGCGAACGCGGGATTGGCCTTCCGGCGCTCGGGAGTTCCAGGCGATCTGGACGAAGTTGGGTTTGCTGAAGATGAACAGCATGGCTTGTTTACCTTGGGAGACCCCGTAGTGTACGGAGTGGTTTCGATGGCGCGGATATAGGCTCCCGCAGGCTCGGCTTGAATGCCAGGCTCGGCACGGGACGTCGCAATTGAGCTAGTTCACGAGAAATCGTCGCACGCTTGAAGAAGGTCGGAAACGAGCCGTGATCGCCAGTGCCGCATTGGTGGCGGAAACGCGTCGGTACAGAGCTTTGCGGCACTCGGTTTCGATGCTACGGGGGAGGCATGACACGGAAGATCATGCTGCAGGGAACCGGCTCGGATGTCGGAAAATCGGTACTTGTCGCGGGCCTTTGCAGGCTCGCTTCAAACCGGGGGCTCAGCGTAAAGCCCTTCAAGCCCCAGAACATGTCGAACAACGCCGCCGTTTCCGACGACGGCGGCGAAATCGGCCGTGCGCAATGGCTCCAGGCGCTTGCCGCGCGCGTGCCGTCCTCCGTTCACATGAACCCCGTGCTGCTCAAACCGCAATCGGACGTGGGCAGCCAGGTCGTCGTCCAGGGAAGGGTGGCGGGGCAGGCCAGGGGGAAGGAATACCAGGCTCTGAAGCCGGGTCTCCTCGGTTCCGTCATGGAGAGTTTCGAGCTGGTCTCTGCCGGTGCCGATCTCGTCATTGTCGAGGGGGCGGGCTCACCCGCCGAGATCAATCTGCGCGCGGGCGACATCGCCAATATGGGGTTTGCGACCCGTGCCGGCGTGCCTGTCGTTCTGGTCGGAGATATCGATCGTGGCGGCGTAATCGCGTCTCTGGTCGGTACGCATGCGATCCTGTCGGATGAGGATCGGCGAATGGTCACCGGCTATTTGATCAACAAGTTCCGCGGCGACGTGACGCTGTTCGACGACGGCATAGCATCGATCCGTACCTTTACCGGCTGGCCCTGTTTCGGGGTCGTGCCGTGGCTTAAGAGCGCGGGGCGGCTGCCTGCCGAAGACTCCGTCGTGCTCGAGAGACTGGCGCGGGGCGGTGGCAAGGCGCTGAAGGTCGCCGTGCCCGTTCTGTCCCGAATCGCAAATTTCGACGACCTCGACCCTTTGGCCGCAGAACCGGATGTGGAGATCGTCTTTGTCCGGCCGGGTACGCCGCTTCCCGACGACGCGGCCCTGGTCGTGATACCCGGTTCCAAATCCACCATCGCCGATCTCGAAGACTTCCGCAGGCAGGGCTGGGACCGGGACCTTGATCGGCACATCCGGCGCGGTGGCCGGGTCATCGGAATCTGCGGCGGCTACCAGATGCTCGGAACACGAGTCATCGACCCGCTCGGTATCGAAGGCGGCAAGCGAGAGATCGAAGGCTTGGGGCTGCTTTCTGTCGAGACGGAGATGGCGCCCGAAAAAACCGTGCGCAACAGCCGTGCCTGGTCGCGGGAATACGGCGTGTTACTCGAAGGTTACGAGATCCATCTCGGCAGAACGGCAGGGATCGACTGCGGTCGTGCTCCGGTTGAGATCGACGGTCGTCGTGATGGAGCGATGTCGGCGGACGGCCGCGTCATGGGAACCTATCTCCACGGACTTTTCGGAAGCGACCCCTACAGGGCCGAACTGCTCAGGAGCTTCGGAATCGAAGGCGGCGGAGGCAATTACCGCCAGTCGGTGGATGCGGCTCTCGACGAGATCGCCGCAGAACTCGACGCGGTACTCGACCGGGTGTGGCTCGAGACATTGCTGGGTTAGCGCCGAAGGCAAGGCGCCCGCCTGTTCGGAGCCTCCCGGTGGGGCACCCTTGGCGCTGTCGGCACAGCGCCTACACGAAGGAAGGTTTGAAATGCATTATTGCGACGACGATCTTCGGCGTTTCGAAGCGGAGGGGGCGGCGGCTCTGCCTCCTGCCGCGGAACAGGGCTTTGTCGAGCACGATGGCGCCCGAATATGGTTTTCGATATACGGCGCCGGAACACCGGTGCTCCTCCTGCACGGCGGCCTCGGCCACAGCGGCAACTGGGGCTATCAGCTTGCGCCGCATCTCGAGGCGGGCCACCGCGTCGTGCTTGTCGACAGTCGCGGACATGGGCGCAGTACGCGCGATAAGCGGCCTTACAGCTATGAATTGATGGCATCCGATGTGCTTGCGGTCATGGACAGGCTGCAGCTCCACAACGCGGCGTTGGTAGGCTGGAGCGACGGGGCATGCATCAGCCTCGTTCTTGCAAGGCAGGCTCCCGCGCGGATTGCCGGCGTCTTTTTCTTCGCCTGCAACATGGACCCGAGCGGCACAAAGGCGTTCGAGGCGACACCCGTCATCGACCGTTGCTTCGCCCGCCACCGGAAGGACTACGCCGAATTATCGGCCACGCCGGATGATTTCGATGACTTTGTCGCGGACGTCGGCGAGATGATGCGGACGCAACCCGATTATTCGGCAGCCGATCTTTCCGCGATCCGCGTGCCTGTCGCGATCGTGCATGCAGAGAAGGACGAGTTCATAAAAATGGAGCACGCCGAGTATCTCGCCCGGAGCATTCCCTCGGCCGAACTGATTCCGCTTCAAGGCGTCAGCCACTTTGCTCCGCTGCAGAGACCGGAAGTGTTCAATGGTGCCATGCTTGCGTTCCTGGAGCGAATACGTCCCGCGGGTAGTTAGAGCATTTCCGCTTTTTTCCGAATCGCGGAAACTCTCTAATCCTTTACTTTGCCGCAAATCCGGACGGAAAACCGCTACGCACTTTTCCTGGAATTGTTTTTAAGGCGCTCAACCCCTCCTAATGTTCTCCGTTGCATACGCCCTGCGAAAAATGCAGCATGGCTTCGGGGCAGGACGGTTTTTTCGCCGCTATGGCGACGGCGTCCGGCGCGAAGGGCGCTGCCATGACACGCACGCAGCTATTTGGGGTCATCGTCGGCCTTGTGATCGTGGCGGCGCTTACGACCCTGCGTGCAAGCGACCCACCACTTCTGCGGCTCGCCCGCGACCTCACCTTCGATGAATATCAACGCCTGGCGCCGCGCAGCTTCGAGAACGTTCCCGTTCGCGTCGTCGACATCGACGAGGCATCGCTCTCAGAGTTCGGCCAGTGGCCGTGGCCGCGCGATCGCATTGCGGCCTTGGTGGACAGGCTCTCGGAACTGGGTGCGGCGGTCATTGCCTTTGACATCCTGTTCTCCGAACCCGACCGTCTGTCGCCACGCAGCGTCATGCGCGATGTCGCCGGCGTCGATCCCGATCTCCTCGGGCTACTGCCGGACAATGACGAGATATTTGCCCGGTCCATCGCCGACCGGCCCGTCGTCCTCGGCTTCGGCCTTTCAAATGCAGGAGACTACCGGCCACCGGTGAAAGCCGGTTTCGCCTTCACCGGTGAAAGCCCGTTCGATGCCCCGCCGCGACTGACGGCCGCGACGCCTTTGAGGTCGCAACTCGAAACCAGTGCTGCCGGATTAGGACATATCAGTCTCAATCCCGGGAGCCGGTCCGCGGTCGTGCGCGCCGTCCCGCTGCTGTTGAGTGATGGCGGCCAGCTCTATCCGAACCTGGCGATTGAAGCGCTCCGCGTTGCCCAAGGGGTCTCCACATACGTTATTGCCGGTGCTCCGGACATACCCGACACAATCACACTGATAAAGGTTGGGGCGTTCGTCGTGCCGGTCACGGCAACCGGTGAGCTCTGGCTTTATGTCAGTCCCGACCGTGCTGAAAGATATGTCTCGGCCGGCCAGGTGCTGGCGCCCGCCGGCGCCTCCTCTGAAACGCGGGCGGCCATCGAAGGCAGCATTGTCTTTGTGGGCACGTCGGCAGCGGGCCTTCAGGATATTCGGACCACCGCGCTTGGGCACAACGTGCCCGGCGTGTCGCTGCACGCGCAGACCGTCGAACAGGTTCTGTCCGGCCGGTTTCTCTCACGGCCGGATTGGGCAGACGGGCTGGAGATACTCGCCATTGCCGTGGCCGGAATTCTGCTCGTCCTGCTGACCACCTTCGTCAGCCCAGCCGTCGCGCTTGGATGCGGCCTCATGATAACGGCGCTGGCCCTCGTGGCCTCCTGGTCCGCCTTTCTCTATGGGGGCTTGTTACTCGACCCCCTGGCGCCCATTCTCGCCGGATCGATCACCCATTTTGCGGCAACGGCCTATCGTTTCCTGGTCATCGACCGGGAGCGGCGCGTGGTGCGGCGCGCCTTTGGGCAATACTTGTCGCCGTCGCTACTCTATCGAATCGAGCATACGCAAGACGCCCTGCGTCTTGGCGGTGACGATCGGGAATTGACCATCATGTTCGTCGACGTGCGCAATTTTACGGAGATGAGCGAGCGCCTCACGCCGGGAGAGGTGGTCCGGTTCCTCAATACGCTTCTCGATGCGTTGAGCCGCCACGTGATCGCGAACGAGGGCACGCTGGACAAGTTTATCGGCGATTCGATCATGGCATTCTGGAACGCGCCTGTTGACGTCGCCGATCACACGGGCAAAGCCGTCCGCGCCGCCCTGGCCATGCGCGAAACGCTCGCTCGTCTGAATGAGAGCGATGCGTTCGGTTTCGGCAGCAAGCAAACGGTGGCCATCGGCGTGGGCATTCATACCGGGGTTGCCTGCGTCGGCAACATGGGAGCGGAGATGCACTTCAACTATTCCGCGGTTGGTGACGCGGTCAATGTCGCTGCTCGGATCGAGGCCGCCTGCAAGGATGTAGGCTTCGACATTCTGATATCCGATACGGCGGCAAAAGCGGCCGGCAGATGCGCCTTGCTCGAGGCAGGGTCGCTGGGGTTGAAAGGCAAGAGCACGCGAACACAGGTCTTTGCCGTCGTGGGTGACGAGCGGGTGGCCGCATCGCCCGAGTTTTCAGAGCTGCAGCACCTTCATGAGCAGTTGATCGGATCTCTGCGATTGAGATTTCGTCCGCGTCGCGAAATCGTGAATGCGGCGAAGCTAAAGGCGTCGGCTCTATGTGGTGGATTGTCGGATTTCTACCGCCGGATCACGCGCCGGGCGGAACATTTCGCAGGTGAACAAATGGCCGTCGAGAACGAGGGCAGGTCGGCTGAATAGCCCGCATGAGGAGGGGTCTCCTCCCGTTCAGCCGCGGCCCTTCTTCGTACCGGTATCCAGTTGGCCTTTCTTGCCGGTGTCCTGCCCCTTTTTCCCCGAATCTTGTCCCTTCTTTCCCTTGTCGAGACCTCGTTTACCGGGCTCGTTGCTGCGCGTCTTGCCCGGGCGCGCCTTCTGCGGGGTTGCTCTTTCCGGCGGGCGTGCCCGGTGCGGAGCTGTCGGCTTGATCTCGATTGCCGCAGAAATTCCGCAACTGCCGCTCATGCTCCCGAAGGAGGCGGACAGTTTTTGATCGCCTGAAAGGAAGGGAAGGGCTTTACGGTTGCCGAGCGTCGAAAGCGTGCTGCGCCCGGCTCTATGCGTGTCCGTCATGGTGCCGTCGCGTTTTGCGATCACGCAATCGCAGCGGCGCGTGAGTTGCTGACACCCCGCCGGGCCGCAGAATCGGGCCGCCCCCTCCAAAAGAACAATCGCTGTCGTTCCATCCTTGCCGATGTAGAAATCGAAAACGGTTCCGCGTACGCCGATCGTTCCGGCCGGCGTCAGGATCTGATAGGCCGAGTGCTTCGAATTCCCGCTGATCCATCGGAACGTTCCCTTGGCAGCGGCGACGGTCAGTTTCTGTACGGTTTTTGCGTCGTCGAAGACGAAGTTGTCGATGACGACGGAAGAGCCGGCTCCCACTGCCAATTTACTGCCGTCGCGGAACACGAATTGACCGAGGCCCGATCTGGACGTGCTTATTCGCTCATCACGATGAACGGCGTCCCGCTCCGCGAGCGGTCCACCGCTGCCGGTGACCGAGGTCCTGATTCGGACCGCCTCTCCAACTGGTTCGGCCGCAATTGTCGGTGTGGAACCGTAAAGCGCTGCCCCCAACGCAGCGACTGCGACACGACGCAAGTCAAACATCGCACCCTCCACGATGATCCTCTGCGGCCAATGAAAGCCGCGATCATGAGCGTGAATGAGAATGACCGTATCGACACGATGTCGGCGGACCCCAAGCGTGATTATTACCATGATGTGGGCGGAACCGTCTGCCTACCCGTTCGGAGTAGCCGAAAGCGCGCTTCTGCCGTAATCGGCGGACGCGCTGTCGCAGGCCGTCGATTGACTTTGCCGCCAACGCTTCATAATTAACGCAGCATGGATGGTTCCCTCGTGCCGAGGTGGGGCGAGGGAGTAAATGGGAATGTGACGGGGCGGACCCATGCCGGGCGCCCTTATCGCAGCCGACCCCGCGACTGTAGAACGGTCAGGGTTCGCCATCGGGGATTTTGCCGGTTTCGAGGCGCTGCATGGGGCAGTTTCGTCGAACCTCGGCAGGATACCGGAAAAGCCACTGGCGTGGCATCGCGATCAGCCGGGCAGGACGCCTCTTCTTCTACGAATCGTCCGCCTTTCGCGATGCCGCAGACGCCGGGAAGGCGAGGCGAACCGTTCGGTCTTCTGCGCATCGTTTTCCGGACCGGATCGGTCCGTCGGAAACGTGCGGACGAGGACCGTGGCGCCGTGAGCCAGGAGACCTGCCATCCGTCAGGGTATTCCGCCCGAGGGGAGATGCTCCCCAATGCCAGCACGGAGGTTGTCGTGGCTCATAGATTTCTGATCGAACGCGCTTATTGCGCGCGCTTTTGCTTTTGCCTCCGTACCCAGAGTTGAGGCGAGCAGCATGGCCACTTCCTCCGTCGGCCCCACCCTCGTGTTGGGCGGCGCTCGCTCCGGCAAATCCAGTTTCGCAGAAAAGCGCGTCGAGACCTTCGGGTTGCCGATGCATTACCTTGCGACGGGCCGGGCTTTTGACCAGGAGATGCGGGAACGCATCGTCCTTCATCAGGCTGCACGGCAGGGCAAGGGCTGGACCACCCATGAGGAACCGCTCGAGCTCGTGGGACTGCTTCGCCGAATCAATGATCCCGGGCGTGCTGTCCTCATCGACTGCCTGACCCTGTGGGTGACCAACCTGATGATGGAGGAGCGCGACATGGACGCTGAATTCGCAGCGCTCGCCGCCTTCCTGCCCGAGGCACGCTCGCGCCTCGTGTTCGTTTCAAATGAGGTCGGTCTCGGAATTGTCCCGGACAATCGGATGGCGCGCGACTTTCGCGATCACTCCGGCCGGCTCCACCAGATCGTGGCGGAGAAATCCGCAGAAGTTTACTTTGTCGCGGCCGGACTGCCGCTGAAAATGAAGGGTTGATCCATGACACTCGCGAAGTCTCAGCAGGGCAAGATTCCCGCTACCGTCATCACCGGGTTTCTCGGTGCCGGCAAGACGACGATGATCCGCAATCTGCTGCAGAATGCCGACGGCAAGCGCATCGCGCTGATCATCAACGAGTTCGGCGACCTAGGCGTCGACGGCGACGTGTTGAAGGGTTGCGGAGCTGAAGCCTGCACGGAGGATGATATCATCGAGCTGACCAATGGCTGCATTTGCTGCACTGTTGCCGACGACTTCATTCCGACCATGACGAAGCTGCTCGAAAGAGAGAACCGTCCGGACCATATCATCATCGAGACCTCGGGCCTGGCGCTGCCGCAGCCGCTCGTCGCGGCATTCAACTGGCCGGACATCCGCAGCGAGGTAACGGTCGACGGCGTCGTTACCGTCGTCGATAGCGCCGCCGTTGCCGCGGGCCGCTTCGCAGACGATCATGACAAGGTGGACGCACTCCGCGCAGGCGATGAAAATCTCGATCATGAGAGCCCGCTCGAAGAACTCTTCGAGGACCAGCTCACAGCTGCCGACCTCATCGTTCTCAACAAGACGGATCTCATCGATGCCGCGGGGTTGAAGTCGGTGCGCGATGAAGTGGCCTCACGCATCAACCGCAAGCCCACCATGATCGAGGCGAAGAACGGTGAGGTAGCAGCTGCCATCCTGCTCGGGCTCGGGGTGGGTACGGAGGGCGACATCGTCAACCGCAAGTCTCACCACGAGATGGAGCACGAGGCGGGCGAGGAGCATGATCACGACGAATTCGACAGCTTCGTCGTCGAACTGGGTGCCATAGCCGATCCTGCCGTTTTCGTGGAACGGCTCAGAAATGTGATCGCACAGCACGACGTGCTGCGCCTCAAGGGTTTCGTCGACGTTCCCGGCAAATCGATGCGCCTCCTGATACAGGCGGTGGGCAGCCGCATCGACCAGTATTTCGATCGCGCATGGGCTCCGGGCGAAACGCGCAGCACACGGCTGGTCGTCATAGGCCTGCATGACATGGATGAGCCTGCCCTGCGGGCGGCAATATCGGCACTTGTGTAAGGTGGTTTTGACCTTGCGCGCGGAAATCGAGGAGCATCCATGCATCTCCTCCTAGCCCAGAAAGGTACGATCGCCGACGGCAACGAGGCGATCGACCTCGGGCAGAGCCCGGGCGACATCGTGTTCCTCTCCGCGGCCGATACGGAGCTTGCCTCGGTCGCTGCTGCCCACCGCCAGCGCGCGGGCGCAAGAAGCCTGCGGATCGCCAGCTTGATGAATCTCATGCATCCGATGTCCGTCGACACTTATGTCGAGCGCACGGCGAGACATGCGAAACTGATCATCGTTCGGACGCTCGGCGGTGCAAGCTACTTCCGCTATATCGTGGAGGCGCTGTACGCCGCCGCGGTCACCAACAAGTTCCAGATTGCTGTCTTGCCGGGTGACGACAAGCGGGACCCCGGCCTCGATCCCTTTTCGACCGTGTCAGTGGAAGACCGTCAGCACCTTTGGGCCTATTTCAACGAAGGCGGCGCCGATAATGCCGCCCTTCTCCTCGATTATGCAGAGGCACTGATCGATGGCTGCGAGAAGCCGCAGCAGGCGCGGCCGCTGCTCAAGGCCGGTATCTGGTGGCCCGGCGCGGGGGTAATCGGCGTCGAGGAATGGGGGCGCCTGTCGGAACTGCGTCGGGGCGACAAAGATCCGGCGGACAGTCCGGAATCCGAACCGATGGTCGCCATCTGCTTCTACCGTGCTCTCGTGCAGAGCGGGGAGACGAAACCGGTGGAAGCGCTGATCGAGGCGCTTGCGGCCGAGGGTGTGCGGGCACTTCCTGTTTTCGTCTCCAGTCTCAAGGATCAGGTCTCGATCGGAACACTCGAAGCGATCTTCGCCGAGGCTGTGCCGGATGTCGTGATGAACGCAACCGGCTTTGCCGTCTCCGCTCCCGGCGCGGATCGCCGGCCGACCGTACTCGAAGCAAACGGCGCGCCGGTGCTGCAGGTGATCTTTTCCGGGTCGTCGCGGGAGGCCTGGGAAGCCTCGGCGCAAGGGTTGATGGCGCGCGATCTCGGCATGAACGTCGCCTTGCCGGAAGTCGATGGGCGCGTCCTCTCGCGCGCCGTATCGTTCAAGGCAGCGTCGATTTATGATCCGCTCGTCGAAGCGAACATCGTCGGCCACGAGCCGCTCGCAGACCGTGTCCGTTTTGCCGCGCGCCTTGCCTCGAACTGGGCTCGCCTGCGTCGAACACAACCTCAAAGGCGCCGGGTCGCCATCGTCATGGCCAATTATCCAAACCGCGACGGCCGGCTCGGCAACGGTGTTGGACTCGACACGCCAGCAGGGACAATCGAGGTGCTGAGGGCCATGGCGACAGAGGGTTACGCTGTCGGCGATGTGCCCGAAGACGGCGACGCCCTCATGCGTTTTCTGATGGCCGGGCCGACAAATGCCGCGAGCCGCGACCGTGAAATTCGCGAAACGATTTCGCTGAGCCAATACAGAGACTTCTTAGGCACTCTTCCGAAAAAGATTCATCAGGAGATGACCGCGCGTTGGGGCGCGCCCGAGGGCGACCCGTTCTTCCTCGACGGCGTCTTCGCCCTGCCGCTCGCGCGCTTCGGCGAAGTGCTTGTCGGCATCCAGCCGGCGCGTGGCTACAATATAGATCCGAAGGAAACCTATCACGCTCCGGACCTTGTGCCGCCGCACGGCTACCTTGCTTTCTATGCCTATCTGCGCGCGGTTTTCGGCGCACATGCCATCGTTCACATGGGAAAACATGGCAATCTCGAATGGCTTCCCGGAAAGGCGCTGGCGCTTTCCCAGGATTGCTATCCCGAGGCGATTTTCGGTCCGACGCCGCATCTTTATCCCTTCATCGTCAATGATCCCGGAGAGGGCACGCAAGCCAAGCGGCGAACGAGTGCCGTCATCATCGACCATCTCACGCCACCTTTGACGCGGGCCGAGTCCTACGGACCGCTGAAGGACCTGGAGGCGCTGGTCGATGAGTATTACGAGGCTGCTGGCGGCGATCCGCGCCGGCTGAGGCTGCTGAGCCGGCAGATTCTCGACCTCGTACGAGATATCGGGCTTGATCACGACGCCGGCATCGACAAGGCTGACACTGAAAACCGGGCTCTCGAAAAGCTCGACGCCTATCTCTGCGACCTGAAGGAAATGCAGATCCGCGACGGGTTGCACGTTTTCGGCCTGGCGCCCAAGGGGCGGCTCCTGACCGATCTCACCGTCGCGCTCGCCCGAGTACCGCGGGGCATGGGTGAGGGTGGGGATCAGAGCCTGCAGCGTGCGATTGCGGCGGACCTGGGGTTGTATGCAGCGGCACTGCCACGCACCCAACCCTTCGACCCGCTGGATTGCGTCATGTCCGATCCTTGGACCGGTACGAGGCCCGATCTCCTCGCGACCCTCTCGGATGCGCCCTGGCGCACCGCCGGCGACACCGTCGAGCGTATCGAACTGCTTGCGGCGAAGCTCGTTTCAGGCGAAATCGCCTGCTCGATGGATTGGGCCAACACCCGAGCCGTACTTGACGAGGTCGAGATGCGCCTGAAGCCCTCGATCGAGCGTTCGGGCGAGGCGGAAATCAAGGGTCTTCTGACCGGTCTCGACGGCCGGTTCGTCGCCCCCGGTCCGTCCGGTGCGCCGACGCGCGGCCGGCCGGACGTGCTGCCGACGGGCCGCAATTTCTATTCGGTCGACAGCCGTTCCGTGCCGACGCCCGCGGCCTATGAGCTTGGCAAGAAATCGGCGGAATTGCTTATCCGCCGATATCTGCAGGATCATGGCGAGTGGCCATCTTCCTTCGGACTGACGGCCTGGGGCACTTCCAACATGCGCACGGGCGGCGACGACATCGCTCAGGCTTTGGCGCTGATCGGCGCCAAGCCCGTCTGGGACATGGCCTCGCGGCGGGTGACCGGATACGAGATCGTACCGCTCGCCATCCTCGGCCGCCCCCGCGTGGACGTCACCTTGCGAATTTCCGGCTTCTTCCGTGATGCTTTTCCGGAGCAGATCGCTCTCTTCGACAAAGCGGTCCGCGCCGTCGGGGCTCTCGACGAGGACGATGCCGACAATGTGATCGCCGCCCGCATGCGTGCCGAAGCGCGGCGATGGGAAGAGCGGGGCACCGACCCAAAAGAGGCTCAACGCCGTGCCTCCTATCGTGTCTTTGGTTCGAAGCCCGGCGCTTACGGCGCGGGCCTGCAAGCGCTTGTCGACGAGAAGGGCTGGCAAACGCGCGGCGATCTTGCAGAGGCTTACCTCACCTGGGGCGGCTATGCCTACGGTGCCGGCGAGGATGGAAAGGCGGAGCGTGGCATTTTCGAGGATCGCCTGCGCTCGATAGAGGCTGTTGTCCAGAACCAGGACAACCGCGAGCACGATCTGCTCGACAGCGACGACTATTACCAGTTCGAGGGCGGCATGAGCGCGGCGGCGGAGCATCTCGCCGGCCAGCGTCCGGCCATCTACCACAACGACCATTCGCGCCCGGAAAAGCCCGTCATCCGCTCGCTAGAGGAGGAGATCGGCCGCGTCGTGCGTGGCCGTGTCGTCAATCCGAAATGGATCGACGGCGTGATGCGGCACGGCTACAAGGGCGCCTTCGAAATCGCCGCGACGGTCGATTACATGTTCGCCTTCGCTGCGACCACAGGCGCGGTGCGCGATCATCACTTCGAGGCCGCCTATCGAGCCTATATCGCCGACGAGAAGGTTCTCGGGTTTCTTCGCGAGAAGAACCCGGCCGCGCTTTCGGAAATGTCCGAGCGGCTGCTGGAGGCTATCGATAGAGGACTGTGGAACCCGCGCTCCAATTCGGCGCGATTCGAACTGAACAGCCTTTCCGGCCGCGCGGCTACTGACCGCCTTCTGGCCGGAAATCAATAGGGAGGACAACATGAGCGAGGAAATCGCGAATACCGGCGAACCGACTGCCGAAAAGGACGAAGCGCGTCATGCCTTGAAGATGGCGAAGAAGAAGACCGCCCGTGACAAGATCATGGCCACGAAGACGGACGAAAAAGGTTTGATCATCGTCCACACCGGCAAGGGCAAGGGCAAATCGACCGCGGGCTTCGGCATGATCTTTCGCCACATCGCCCACGGCATGCCCTGTGCCGTCGTTCAGTTCATCAAGGGCGCCATGCACACCGGCGAGCGCGACCTGATCGAGAAACACTTCGGCGACATCTGCCAGTTCTACACGCTCGGCGAGGGCTTCACTTGGGAAACGCAGGACCGCGCACGCGACATCGCCATGGCGGCCAAGGCCTGGGAGAAAGCCAAGGAACTCATCCGCGACGAGCGCAACTCCATGGTCCTCCTCGACGAAATCAACATCGCCCTGCGCTATGACTACATCGACGTCGCCGAGGTCGTTCGCTTTCTCAAGGAGGAGAAGCCGCACATGACGCATGTGGTCCTGACAGGCCGTAACGCCAAGGAGGACCTGATTGAGATTGCAGATCTTGTGACGGAGATGGAATTGGTGAAGCATCCATTCCGCTCGGGTATCAAGGGCCAGAAGGGCGTCGAATTCTGATGACGCAGAGCTGGCAGTTCTGGGCGCTGCTGTCCGCGGCCTTCGCAGCGCTGACTGCCATCTTCGCCAAAGTCGGTGTCGCCAATGTCAACTCCGATTTCGCGACGCTGATCCGGACGGGTGTCATTCTTGTTGTGGTCGTCGGCATCGTTGCCGCGACCGGACAATGGCAGCGCCCGACGGAGATTTCCGGGCGGACCTGGCTCTTCCTTGGCCTATCCGGTCTTGCGACAGGGGCCTCCTGGCTTGCCTATTTTCGCGCGTTGAAGCTCGGCGATACCGCTCGCGTCGCACCGATCGACAAGCTGTCGATCGTGTTGGTTGCACTGTTCGGCGTGCTTTTTCTCGGCGAGAAACTCAACCTGATGAACTGGCTCGGTGTGGGCCTGATCGCGGCTGGCGCTCTGCTGCTGGCGGTATTCTGATAGTTCTGCACAACGGTCACCGCGGACTTCCGGTTAGGCTGTCGGTATCAGACAGCCCGGCGTATTGGCCGGCGTGTTGGCCGGCGTATTGGATTGACGACCTGAATTCCGGCGCAGTCCTTTTCGTTATCCGTCACCACCTTGCATTCATTCGCACCGGCGACTGCGGCGATAGTCATGAGCGCGCTGGGTGGCTGGCCCGCCGCTTTCACCTCCGCCATCAGCCGCGCCAAGATCAGCCCCGCCTATCGTCGAGGAGAGGGCCGCCCGGAGAACCACTTCTGGAGTGCGTCGCGCAGAGCTGTCCACGACAAATCTCCACCTTATTTCCTGTAATACAGCCGGTCCGGTGGGCACATCCCAGGCGGAAATCTGTCCATCCGTATTGACAAGCCGTATCCTAACGTTAGGCTTGGCTGAAATTACGTATCGGCATCTGGGCCTCGAAGAGAAACTCTGTTTCTCGGCGGGGCCTTTTTGCTTTTCGAGGGGCGGATGGCAGGCAAAATTTCCTTTCCGGTGGGGGTACTGTTCTCGGGAAGCGGCAGCTACGCGCAGCCTGCGAGGCAGGGCTTTCGCGGCGCCATGACGGCGATTGCGCATATCAATGCATCCCGGCGTTTTCCATTCAATCTGCAGGCACATCATTTCGATCCCGCGGGCGAGGCGGACCGCTATGCATCGCTTTGCAGGCAGCTGATCCGCGAGCGTGATGTCCGCCACGTGGTGGGCTGCACCACGTCCTGGAGCCGCAAGGAAGCGATTCCGGTGGTCGAGAAACTCGACGCGCTGCTCTGGTATCCATGCGTCTACGAAGGCTTCGAGGTTTCCGAAAACCTTATCTACGTTGCCGCCTGTGCCAACCAGCACTTGGTGCCGCTTCTCGACTATATCGCGCCGCGCTTCGGCAGCAGAGCGATGCTTGTGGGCGCGAACTATATCTGGGGCTGGGAGAACAACCGGATCGCACGCGACATTCTCCACCGCTCGGGTGGCGAGGTCCTGGGCGAGCGCTTTGTGTCGATCGGAGACACGGATATCGACCACCTCATCGATGAAGTGCGTGAGAAGAGACCGGACTTCATCCTGAACAATCTGATTGGCCCGTCCTCCTATGCCTTCCTGCGCGCATACCAGGCGCTCGGTGAAGCCGATGATCGCTTCCGCCCGGAAAAATGCCCGATCATCAGTTGCAACCTCTATGAGGGCGAGATCACCGGGCTCGGACACGCCGCGGCGGGGCATTTCACGGTCAGTTGCTATTTCCGCACGCTCCAGTCGCCGGAAAACGACTCCTTCCTGAAGACGCTTGCGGCCCTGGATCCCGGTGCCATTGTCGATGCTTTCTACGCGCAGGCATTCAGCGCCGTGGTGATGATAGCCGAGGCGATCATGCGTTGCGGCAGCGACGATGCGGATCTCGTGCGCGGCGCCCTGCGCGGCCAGTCTGTCGACACGCCTTTGGGCGCAATCAGCGTCGACCGATGGACCAACCATGTGGAGTTGCCGGCCCATATCGGCCGCGCGCGTGCGGACGGCAGTTTCGAAATCGTCAAGCGCTCACATGAAGCCATCGCGCCGGATCCTTTTCTGACATCCACGCCGCTCGTCCGCCCACTTGGGCGGGATGAAGTGCGGCCTGAACTGAGGGTGGTGAAATGAGTTCTGTTCATGTCACCCCGAATTTCGACGGCTGGCGGATGCTCATCCTGCACCGGCCTCACCGGAACGTAGACGCGCTCTTCGCGCAATGCGCCCGTATCGGGGCTGCGGCGGAGCAGGCCTGGCCGACCTTTCCCGAGGCTCGATCTGCCGAGGAGTTCGACGTCCTCCTGATCGATGCGGATATGGGGCATGACGAGCAGTTTCCCTGGCGACCGGGGGAGGCGCCTCTGCCGCTCATCGCGCTGATCGGCTCGGAGGCACCCGGCCGTATTGCCTGGACCATCGCGCAAGGGGCCGACGCCCAGCTTCTGAAGCCGATCGGGAGCGCCGGACTTTACAGTGCTCTGATGGTCGCGAGTTACAGTTTCGCCCGCCGCCGCGCGCTCGATCGCAATGTCGCCGCGCTGAAGGAGCGCCTCGCGAGGCGCCAGGAACTCGCACAGGCGACCGCGCTGCTGATGCTTCGCAAAAATTGCGGGGCGAATGAAGCCTACCAGCATCTGCGTCTGACCGCGATGACACGACGCTGCAGCATCGAGGACGTCGCTGCAGCCATCGTTGAGGAATTCGCTAACCACGGATTGAAGAATGCCGACAATGGTCGCTGAAACGGCGCGCAGTAAAGATAATAGGACACCGGGCGTGTTGGCGCGTCTCCTGCGGAGGCCGCTCGCGATCATCGGCTTTGCAATCATCGTCGTGGTGGTAAGCGCAGCAGCGCTTGCGCCATGGATAGTGCCATATGACCCGCACGAGCAGTTCTTCGAGGGCCTGACCATCGAAGGCGCGCCGCTGCCGCCCAATAGCCAATTCTGGCTGGGTACCGATCTTGTCGGACGCGATCTGCTGAGCCGCCTGATATACGGTGCGCGTACCTCGCTCATCATCGGCGTGGTCGCCAATGGCATTGCCGTTCTCATCGGCTCGCTCGTCGGCATTGCAGCCGGCTATTTTCGGGGCTGGGTGGACACCGTGCTGATGCGCTTCACCGATCTGATGATGGCTTTCCCGGCGCTTCTCCTCGCCATCGTTCTGGCCGCCATCTTCACCCCCAGCCTGTGGATCGTGGCGATGGTCATCGCCATGGTGAACTGGGTGCAGATCGCCCGCGTCGTCTATACGGAAACCCGCTCGATTGCCGAGCGCGATTTCGTCACGGCGGAGCGCGCTCTGGGGGCCGGTGCCGGGCGAATTCTCTTCCGTCACATCCTGCCGCATCTCCTGTCCACTATCATCGTCTGGGCGACGCTCGGTATCGCGACGACAGTACTTCTGGAGGCGACGCTTTCTTTCCTCGGCATCGGCGTGCAGCCGCCCATTCCCTCCTGGGGCAACATCATCTTCGAAAACCAGACCTATTTCACCTCGGCACCCTGGCTGGTGTTCATACCGGGTGCCGCGATCCTCGCGCTTGCGCTCGCCTTCAATCTGGTCGGTGATGCGCTGCGCGATGTTCTCGATCCGACGCAGCAGGGGAGGCATTGATGATGGCCTATATTGCGCGGCGACTGCTTCAGACGGTCGTCATCCTGCTCGGCATCAGCTTTGTCACCTTCATTCTGCTGTACCTGATCCCGGCCGATCCGGCGAGGCAGATCGCCGGCCGCAGTGCAACGGCCCAGACCGTGGAGAACATCCGCGAACAGCTCGGGCTCAATCTGCCCTTCTACGAACAGCATATGCGTTATGTCGGGGGCCTCGTGCAGGGCGATTTCGGCCGATCCTATCTGCAGAAGACCGAAGTTTCGACTTTGATCGCATCGCGCCTTCCGGCAAGTCTCCTGCTGATGGCCGGAGCCATTACCTGTGAACTGATCTTCGGGCTGACGATGGGCATCGTTGCAGCACTTCGGCGCGGCTCACGCACCGACGATACGCTGATGATCGCGTCATTTGTCGGTGTATCGGCGCCGCAGTTCGTGGTCGGAATCCTGCTCCTCTACGTTTTCGCCGTGAAGCTCGGCTGGTTTCCGATCGGCGGCTACGGCACCTTCGCCCATCTGGTCTTGCCCTCCCTCACGCTCGGTTTTCTGGGGGCCGGCTGGTATTCGCGCATGATGCGTTCGTCGCTGATCGAAGTGATGCGTCAGGATTTCATCCGTACGGCGCGCGCAACCGGCAACGGTCGCGCCAAGGTCCTGTTCCGGCACGCAATGCCCAACGCGATCCTTCCTGTCATCGCGATGATCGGCATCGATATCGGCCTGTTCATGTCAGGTATCGTGGTGGTGGAAAGCGTCTTCGGCTGGCCCGGGATCGGCCAGCTGGCCTGGCAGGCGATCCAGCGGGTGGACATCCCGATCATCATGGGCGTCACGCTCGTCTCGGCGTTCGCGATCGTGCTCGGCAATCTGCTCGCCGACCTCATCACGCCGCTTATCGACCCGCGCATCAAGCTGCGCTGACGCGGGAAGAACAAACTGCAGCAACAGAAAGGAACTTCAGATGAGGAACTTGTTACTGGCCGGCGTCTGCGCCGCCGCACTGATGGGAAATCCCGCATTCGCCGACGACATCAAGCAGGGTGGCGAAATGACCGTCACCTATAAGGACGATGTTTCGACACTCGATCCGGCGATCGGCTACGACTGGCAGAACTGGTCGATGATCAAGTCGCTGTTCGACGGCCTGATGGATTATGTCCCGGGCACGACCGAGTTGCGTCCCGATCTTGCCGAAGCCTATGAAATCTCCGGGGACGGCAAAATCTTCACGTTCAAGCTGCGCCAGGGCGTCAAGTTTCACAATGGTCGTGAGCTGACTGCCGAGGACGTGAAATATTCGATTGAGCGCGTGGTGAATCCGACGACCCAGAGCCCGGGTGCCGGGTTCTTCTCATCGATCAAAGGCTTCGAAGATGTCTCGGCCGGAAGGGGGGTGATCTGTCCGGCATCGCCGTGCAGGATCCGCACACAATCAGGTTCGAACTGAGCCGGCCGGACGCCACCTTCCTCCACGTCATGGCGCTCAACTTTGCCCATGTCGTGCCAAAGGAAGAGGTCGAGAAACACGGTGCGGATTTCGGGAAAAATCCCGTCGGTTCCGGAGCGTTCAAGCTTGCCGAGTGGACGCTTGGGCAACGCCTGGTGTTCGAACGCTTCGCCGACTACTGGAACGAAGGGCTTCCGAAGCTTGACCGCATTACCTTCGAGGTCGGCCAGGAGCCCGTTGTCGCGCTCCTTCGCCTGCAGAACGGCGAAATCGACGTGCCCGGAGACGGCATTCCGCCGGCGAAGTTCGTCGAGGTGACCAAAGATCCTAATTTCAAGGAGCTGATCATTCAGGGCGGTCAGTTGCACACCGGCTATGTGACGATGAACGTCAAGATGGCCCCCTTCGACAAGGTCGAGGTGCGCAAGGCTGTGAACATGGCCATCAACAAGGATCGCATCCTGCGCATCATCAACGGTCGCGCAGTCGCCGCCAATCAGCCGCTGCCGCCCTCGATGCCGGGATATGCCAAGGATTATAAAGGATATGCCTATGATCCCGAGGGCGCCAAGAAGCTGCTCGAACAGGCCGGCCTGGGCGACGGGTTCTCGACCGAACTCTATGTCATGAACACCGACCCTCAGCCGCGTATCGCCCAGGCCATCCAGCAGGACCTGAAGGCGATCGGCATCACGGCATCGATAAAGTCGCTGGCACAGGCCAATGTCATCGCGGCGGGCGGCGAGGAGAACCAGGCGCCGATGGTCTGGTCGGGCGGCATGGCATGGATTGCCGACTTCCCGGATCCCTCGAATTTCTACGGCCCCATTCTGGGGTGCGGCGGTGCCGTGCCGGGAGGCTGGAACTGGTCCTGGTACTGCAATGAGGAGCTCGACAAGAAGGCAGCCGAAGCCGATGCCATCGTAGACCCGGCAAAGGCCGCCGAGCGCGAGGCCATGTGGCGCGACATCTATGTGAAGATCATGGAGGACGCACCCTGGGCACCGATCTTCAACGAGGAGCGCTTTACCATTCGCTCGGAGCGTATCGGCGGCGACGACAAGCTGTTCGTCGATCCGGTCCACATTCCCGTTCACTACGATCAGGTATATGCAAAAGATGTGCAGTAACTGCGACTACACCATCCATGGACGCCATCACCACTACGGCTGGGATCGTTCGATCCCGCCGGCGGAGACCGTGGCGTCCGGATCGAGGCTCGAGTTCAACTGCCTCGATTCAGGCTCCGGCCATTTTACTGCCGGCAGCACGGTGGCCGATGTCTCGACGGTGGATTTCACGAAGGTCAATCCGGTCACCGGCCCCATCTATGTCGATGGAGCCATGCCGGGTGACGCCCTGAAGGTCACCATCGAGCATTTCAAGCCAAGCGGTTTTGGCTGGACCGCCAACATTCCCGGCTTCGGGCTCCTCGCCGACCAATTTGAGGAGCCGGCGCTGGCCCTTTGGAAATATGATCCGGATACCCTTGCTCCGGCTGCCTTTGGCGAGTTCGGCCGGGTTCCGCTGAAGCCGTTCGCCGGCACGATCGGGCTTGCCCCGGCGGAGCCGGGGCTGCATTCCGTCGTTCCGCCGCGGCGTGTGGGAGGCAATCTCGACATTCGCGACCTTGCGGCGGGAACGACCCTGTACCTGCCCGTCGAGGTCGAAGGCGCCTTGTTCTCCATCGGCGATACGCATGCGGCACAGGGTGATGGCGAAGTCTGCGGAACCGCCATCGAGAGCGCCATGGATGTGGTCGTGAAGCTGGATGTGGTCAAGGGCGCGAATCTTCACATGCCGCGCTTTACCACACCGGACCGGTCACGCGGCATCTCGATGCCGAAGGCTATGAAGTTACGACGGGTATCGGAAGCGATCTGATGGAAGGTGCGCGTGCAGCCGTATCCGGCATGATTGACCTTCTCTGTGCGACACACGGCATGAAACCGGAAGATGCCTATATGCTCTGCTCGGTCTGCGGTGATCTGCGCATCAGCGAGATCGTCGACCAGCCGAACTGGGTCGTATCCTTCTATTTTCCGCGCGTCGTGTTCGCGTGACGAAACCGGTCCTGCCCCGGTTGGAGGGGCAGGACGTTCTTCGATGACATTGCCAAGGCTTTGCCCGATGACTCTCCCTCTGCTTTCCGTGAACGACCTGAGCGTCCAGGTGGCCACGCCGACCGGGCCGAAGGTCGTCGTGGAGCGGCTGTCCTTCGATCTGCTTCCAGGCAAGACGCTTTGCCTTGCAGGTGAGAGCGGATCTGGAAAATCGATGACGGCCCTGTCGCTGATGCAACTGCTGCCGAAGCCGACGGCGCGAATCGCGGACGGCTCGGCCATTCTCGATGGTGACGACATACTCGCTCTTCCCGAAGCACGCATGCGGCAGGTTCGCGGGCGCAAGATCGGGATGATCTTTCAGGAGCCCATGACCTCGCTCAACCCCGTGATGACCGTCGGTGCGCAACTGGTCGGAGCGATCACCGCCCACGGCAGCCGAGGCCGGCGCGCTTCGCATGCGCGCGCCGTCGAACTCCTGGACCAGGTCCAGATTCCGGAACCGGAGCGCCGGCTCGGCCAGTATCCGCACGAGCTTTCCGGTGGCTTGCGTCAGCGTATCGTCATCGCGATGGCGCTCGCGCAGAACCCGCGCATTCTGATCGCGGATGAACCGACGACTGCGCTCGACGTAACGGTTCAGGCCCAGATCCTGGCGCTTATCCGCAAGCTGCAGGCCGATCACGGAATTTCGGTGATCATGATCACCCATGACATGGGCGTGGTCGCGGAGATGGCCGACGAGGTGCTGGTGATGAAGCATGGCCGAACTGTCGAGCATGCAACCACCAAGGATCTTTTCGCGCGTCCTGAGGATGCGTATACGAAGGAGCTTCTTTCGGCCGTGCCGCGTCTCGGCGAAATGGCAGGGTCGGAGATACCCAAGCGCGCTGCGGGAAGGGCGGTCGCCGGATCTTCGAGCGACGCCGAGCAGCCGATGCTCGAGGTCAAAAACCTGACGGTCCGTTTCGACATCAAGGGCGGCATTCTACAGCGCCCGGTCAAGCGCCTTCACGCGGTGGAGGGCATCTCATTCGATGTGCTGAAGGGGGAGACGCTGTCTCTTGTCGGAGAATCCGGCTGTGGCAAGTCGACGACCGGAAAGGCTCTGTTGAACCTTTTGCCATGGGCGGGGGAGATACGCGTCAACGGACGCTCCACCCGCGGCTTACGGGGGAGCACGATGCGGCCCATCCTTCGAGACGTCCAGATGATCTTCCAGGATCCTTACGCATCCCTTGATCCGCGCATGCGGGTTGGCGATCTGGTGGCGGAGCCTCTGGCAATCCATGGGCTGGCAACCGGCAGCGCATTGCGTGACCGGGTGGAATATCTCTTAAAGCGGGTTGGATTATCGCCTGAGCAGATGAAGCGTTACCCGCATCAGTTTTCCGGCGGGCAACGGCAGCGCATCTGCATTGCTCGGGCTTTGTCGCTGTCACCGAAGCTCATCGTCGCAGATGAATCCGTTGCGGCACTCGACGTGTCGATCCAGGCTCAGGTGCTCGATCTCCTGCAGGACATCCAGGACGAGACAGGCATCTCCTACCTGTTCATTTCTCACGACATGGCGGTCGTCGAGCAGATCAGCCATCGGGTAGCGGTCATGTATATGGGCCGGTTCGTCGAAATGGGGACGCGGCGACAGATATTCGAGAATCCGCAGCATCCCTATACGAAGAAACTGATGGCTGCGGTCCCCGTGGCCGATCCGACGAGACCACGTCGGGATTTCGTACCAAAAGCGGAAGACCTGCCAAGTCCCGTGCGCCCACTGGACTATACGCCATCCTTCCCGCCGGCATCGGATCTGGGCGGCGGGCATCTCGTCTGGAACGTTTGAAACGAGTGCCATTTCAGCCGGTCCGCCGCCAGTCGGTCATCGACCGGCCTACAGCCCCACCCAGACCCGCAGTGGATGCGCCGGATCGGCCAGCAGCCGGATGGCGAGCGCGATGGACACGATCACCAGCAACGGCTTGATGATCTTTGCACCCTTGGCCATCGCATAGCGGGAGCCGACCTGCGCGCCCAGGAATTGCCCGACACCCATCGTCAGCCCCACCTTCCAGAGCACGACGCCGCTCAGCAGAAAGACGAAGAATGCACCGATATTGGAACCGAAGTTCAGAAACTTGGTATGCGCCGTCGCCTTCAGAATGCCGTACCCGGCCAGCGAGACGAAACCGAGCATAAAGAAAGAGCCCGTGCCCGGACCAAAAACGCCGTCATAGAGGCCGATCAGGGGGACGAAGGTTATGGTGAACAGGAAAACCGACAGCCGCCGGTGTTTGTCGATGTCGCCGACATCAGGTTTGAAACCGAAGTAGAGCGCAATTCCGATCAACAGGAAGGGCAGCACCGCCTCCAGTATGTCGGCGGGAACGACCGTCGCAAGCAATGCGCCCAATACGGCGCCGGCCGCCGACATCAGCGCCATAGGAAGTTGCTCCCTGAGGTTGACGTGGCCGTGCCGGGCGTAGGCGATGCTCGCAGAGCCGGAGCCGAACAGGGACTGCAGCTTGTTGGTGCCGAGCGTTTCGAGCGGAGGAATCCCCGCAATCAGCATGGCCGGAATGGTGATCATCCCCCCACCGCCGGCGATCGAATCGATGAAGCCGGCAAGGAATGCCGCAGCGAAGAGAAAGAAAAGGATGTGGAGGGCGAGGTCGTGCACTGGCGTCTCGGATGAAGTGGTCGGCTGAATTGCATCAGCCTTGTGTCAGAGGTGATACCGAAATGCAAAGATTTGTCTTCAGCGCGATTTTCGGACTTCCGTACGGTTTACGACACGCCAATGGCGCAATCCGGTTTGACCGTCCAGAGGCCCTTCGTTAAAAATGACAATCATGCGACGGCGTCCGTTCAGGCGGACTGAAAGAGCGTCCGGTGCGGCCGACCCATTCAGGGGGCTTTACCCGGTGCTGTCCAGACCGGTATGAGGCATCTCGCCACGCGCCGGCGCTTCGTATGAACGCCGACGCTGCAGGGAGCCACACCGCATATGCCTTCCGCCGAAGGAATGACCCTCGTTACCGCAAAGCTCGTGATGGGCCTTGGATGTGAACGCGACACGGCGCCCGAAGAGGTGATCGCGCTTGCAGAGCAGGCTCTCGCGCACGCCGGTGTCTCCGGCCGGGATGTCGCGCTTGTGGCCTCGCTGGACGCACGCGCCGAGGAGCCGGCGATCCACGCGGTCGCGCGGCATTTTTCCGTGCCGCCGCGTTTCTTCGACGCTGCCACGCTGGAGGCGCAATCGCCACGTCTAAAAAATCCGTCAAAAGTGGTCTTTGCTCATACGGGCTGCCACGGTGTTGCCGAGGGGGCGGCTCTGTCGGGTGCGGGATCTGATGCGGTGCTGCTCGTACCTAAGATCCGCTCGGCTCGGGCAACGGTGGCAATCGCCGGACCGGCTGACTTTGCAAGGGGAACCCTGCGATGACGCTGGCTCAAACACGGACTTCCTTTAACCAGCCGATTCAATTGTCTGTGGCAGTTTCCTTCATACTGACTTTAAGTTCTTGCTCGGTCCGACCATATGGAATGCCTTGCTTTGCCCGGAGTGTCGACCGATGACGGATATCTTTACCGGCTTGCCTGAACTCGAGGCTGGTTCGGTCTGGCTCGTCGGAGCGGGTCCGGGCGACCCCGGCCTTTTGACGTTGCATGCCGCGAATGCGCTCCGTCAGGCCGATGTGATCGTTCACGATGCCCTGGTCAACGCGGATTGTCTTGAGTTGGCCAAGCCGAGCGCAACTCTCGAATTTGCGGGCAAGCGCGGCGGCAAGCCTTCGCCGAAGCAACGCGACATCTCGCTGCGTCTCGTCGAACTGGCACGCGAGGGGAAAAGAGTCTTGCGTCTCAAGGGCGGTGATCCTTTCGTCTTCGGGCGAGGCGGAGAAGAGGCACTGACCCTGGTCGAGCACCGCATACCGTTCCGCATCGTTCCCGGCATCACAGCCGGGATAGGCGGGCTTGCCTATGCCGGTATTCCGGTAACCCATCGCGAGGTCAATCATGCTGTCACATTCCTGACGGGCCATGATTCTTCGGGTGTCGTCCCGGACAGGATCGACTGGGTCGGCATTGCCAGGGGCTCTCCAGTCATCGTCATGTACATGGCGATGAAACATATCGGCCAGATCTCCGCCAACCTCATCGCCGCCGGTCGCTCGCCGGATGAGCCGGTCGCCTTTGTCTGCAACGCCGCGACACCGCAGCAGGTGGTGCTTGAAACAACGCTTTGCCGCTGCGAAACCGACATCGCCGCTTCGGGACTCGAGCCGCCGGCAATCGTCGTTGTCGGCGAGGTCGTGCGGCTGCGCGCCTCACTCGATTGGCTCGGTGCGCTCGGAGGCCGAGCGCTTGCTCCCGATCCGTTTTCGAGCCGCATTCTCCGGAATCCGGCATGAAGGGGATCATGATTGCAGCCCCGAGTTCCGGCTCTGGCAAAACCACCGTGACCCTCGGCCTGATGCGGGCGCTGAAGCGGCGCGGAGTATCGATCGCCCCTGGCAAGGCAGGACCGGATTATATCGATCCGGCGTTTCACACCGCTGCGAGCGGCAAACCCTGCCTTAATTATGACCCCTGGGCCATGCGCCCCGGACTGCTCCTCGCCAACGCGGCGGCCGCGACTGAAGATGGCTCCGTGCTCATCATGGAGGCGATGATGGGCCTTTATGATGGTGCCGCGGACGGCACCGGCGCCCCGGCGGACCTTGCCTCGGCGCTCGGGCTTGCCGTGATCCTCGTCGTCGATTGTGCGCGCCTTTCGCATTCCGTGGCCGCGCTGGTCGGCGGTTATGCCCGCCACCGCGACACCGTTCACGTCGCCGGCGTCATCCTAAACAGGGTCGGCAGCGACCGGCACGAGGGGATGTTGCGCGATGCGCTTGCCGCAATCGCGATGCCGGTCTTCGGCGTGCTGCGGCAGGACGCTGCGCTGAAGCTGCCGGAACGCCACCTGGGTCTGGTGCAGGCGGGCGAGCACGGCTCGCTTGAAGCCTTCATAGACAATGCGGCCACAAGCGTTGCATCGGCTTGCGATATCGATGCAATGCTTGGCGCCGCGACGCCCCTGACGAGGGGCGAGGGTGTCGAGGCGGCAAGGCCGGTCGGACAGCGGACAGCCGTTGCTCGCGACGTCGCCTTCGCCTTCTGCTACGAGCATCTTCTCGCAGGCTGGCGCGCGCAAGGATGTGAGATTACATTCTTTTCGCCTCTTGCCGACGAGGCACCGCATCCGGATGCCGATGCGATCTACCTCCCCGGCGGCTACCCCGAACTCCATGCCGAACGCCTCGCCAGTGCAGCGGCCTTCCGCATCGGCATGCACAAGGCCGCCAGCGCCGGGACGCGCATCTTCGGAGAGTGCGGCGGCTACATGACGCTGGGTGAGGGGCTTGTTGCCGCGGATGGCGGGAAGTACGAGATGCTCGGGCTCTTGCCGCTTGTCACCAGCTTTGCCGAACGCAAGCGACATCTTGGCTATCGGCACGTGACGCCGCTTGACGACGCATTCTTTCGGGGACCGATGACGGCGCACGAATTTCACTATGCCACGATTGTTTCAGAGGGCACGGCCGAGCCTCTCTTCGCGGTAAGGGATGCGGCAGGCGTTGATCTTGGCCGCGCCGGGCTCAGACGCCGGAACGTCGCCGGATCCTTCATGCACCTCATCGATCTTTCGCAATGACCATGCCCAATCCGATCACCCATGGCGGCGGAATCTCGGAAGCTGCAGCGCGCTTCGGCGGCAGGCCGGAGGACTGGCTTGACCTCTCGACGGGCATCAATCCCTGTCCCGCGGCGCTGCCGGAGATCGATGCCCGGGCCTGGCATCGGCTGCCGGACCGGCATGTGGAAGAGGCAGCGCGCGCGGCGGCCAGCCGCTATTACCGGACCGGCGGGCTGATGCCCTTGCCGGTGCCGGGAACGCAGGCGGTCATTCAGTTGCTTCCGCGGATCGCGGATCCGGGGAAGAGGGCAGCCATCTTCGCTCCAACCTATGGGGAGTATGCACGCGTTCTGAGAGCCGCCGGCATTGCCGTCGATACTGTCGGATACGCCGATGATCTTCAGGCAGCGCACGGACTTTCCGTCATCGTCAATCCCAACAATCCGACGGGTCGTTTTTTTCCGCCGGATGAAATTCTTGCGATGGCGGAGGCGATGAGAACTCATCGCGGACTCCTCGTGGTGGACGAAGCTTTCGGCGATCTGGAGCCGGCGGCAAGCGTGGCCGGACATGTAGCGGCTCATGACAATCTTATCGTTTTCCGCTCCTTCGGTAAGTTCTTCGGTCTTGCGGGGCTTCGCCTCGGCTTTGTGGTCGCGAACCGCCCGATCGAGGAAGCGCTCCGCAACTGGCTCGGCCCATGGGCGGTCTCGGGGCCGGCACTCGCCATCTCGGCGAAGCTGATGGAGGGTGATACGAACCGGATCAAAGCCGGTATCGCGGAGCGCAAAGCTGCGCTCGACGCCCTGCTTTTTGGCGCGGGCCTTCACATCGTCGGCGGCACCGGCCTCTTCGCACTCGTCGATCACGAGCGGGCGCACGATATTCATACCGCACTCTGCGAGGCGCACATCCTGACGCGCAAATTCGACTATGCTCCGCGCTGGCTGCGAATCGGGCTGTCACCGAACCCGGCAAGCGACCGCCGGCTCGCAGAGGCGTTTAATCGAATGGGTTTTTAAGTGTCGTCAGAAATACTTCTTCTTCTCGTCATGGCACTGCTTTTGGATCGCCTCATTGGCGATCCGGACTGGCTCTGGTCGCGGATCACGCATCCCGTGGTGTTTTTCGGCCAGGCGATCGGGTTCGTCGAAAAGGCCCTGAACACCGGAGAGGTTGCCAATACCTGGCTGAAGGTGCGCGGCGCGGTCGGTATTCTGATGCTGCTCGCCGCAGCCATCGGCTCAGGTATCGTGCTTGCCCGGCTCTTCGATGTGCTTGGCGCCCTCGGCTCGTTGCTCGAAGTTGTCACCGTTGCCATCTTCCTCGCGCAAAAGAGCCTCGCGGATCACGTTTCCAGGGTTGCCGTCGGTTTACGTCGCGGTGGAGTTTCGGGCGGCCGCAAAGAAGTGTCCATGATCGTCGGACGCGATCCGAGCACGCTCGACGAGCCCGGGATATGCCGCGCAGCAATCGAAAGCCTGGCTGAGAATTTTTCGGACGGCGTCGTTGCTCCGGCATTCTGGTATGCAATTGCTGGTCTGCCCGGTCTTCTGGCCTACAAGATGCTGAACACGGCCGATTCGATGATTGGCCACAGAAGCCCGAAATATCTTCGCTTCGGTTGGGCATCGGCGCGGCTCGACGATCTGGCGAACCTGCCCGCCGCAAGGCTCTCGGCACTCCTGATCGCCGCCGGGGCCTATTTCAAGTGCGGTGAAGAAGAGGCAAAAAACGCGATACGGGTGGCGCGGCGCGATCACGGGTTTCACCGTTCGCCAAATTCCGGATGGCCGGAGGCCGCGATGGCCGGCGCCATCGGCATTCAGCTTGCCGGTCCGAGAGTCTATGGCGGCGTAAAGGTGGACGAGCCCATGATGAACGCCGCCGGTCGTGCGGCCGCAGCCATCGAGGATATCGACGCTGCCGTCACTGTCTTCTATGCGGCCTGCCTGGTGATGACGTCTGCCTTTGCCTTCGGTTTTCTGCTTCTGGCGGCTCTATAGCGATCCGAGTGCCGTCGTGGCCTGCTGCCTGCAATGATGACGCTTACGGATGCACTCAACTGTCGATGCTGGCATTCTTCATCAGCCGGCGGATATCCGGCACAATGATGCGGCGCCTGTTTTCGACGCGGATCACGCCTTCCTTGCGCAGTCTGGTAATCTGGCGGCTGACAGTCTCAATGGTCAGGCCGAGGTAGTCGGCGATATCGGCGCGGGAGAGAGGCAGGTCGAATTCCCTTGCGGGGCCGTCCTCGAAGTTGATGCGCGTGGCAACGAGATAGAGGAAATTCGCGACCCTCTCTTTCGCCGTCTTGCGCCCGAGGGTCAGCATCCAGTCGCGCGCCGCGCATAATTTCTTCAGCGTTTCCACGTGCAGGCGGCGTTGCAGATCGGGTGCCTCGGCGGCCAATCGCTCGATCAGCGCACGCGGAAAGACACAGAGGTCGACGTTCGTGACCGCTTCGGCGCTGAGCGAGCACTCGCGAAGGAAGGGCGTGCCCAGGAAATCGGGGGCGAATTGCAGCCCGACAATCTGCTGACGGCCGTCCGCCAGCATCTTGCTCAGCTTCACGACTCCGCGAACGATTGCCGCGCAATGCTCTATTCCGTCGCCCTGTCCAATTATTTCGATCTGCGGTTGAACGCGGCGCCGCGCGGTTTTACGGACGACTTGGGCGAGTTGGCTCGGCGAGAGCGTGCCGCAAACGCCGCCTTCGCGGGCATGGCAGGCGACACATGCGATCGGGATCTCCGAATGGGAATTTTTTTGGTTTGGTTGGGTCATGATCTGCAATTTCTATGTTCCTCCTCGCTTGTCCGGCGCAAAGACAGCCGAAGGGAGACTTGCCGGGCTGCTCTGATGCGAAGCGCGAAACGATATGCCGATCCGGAGGCCAATTAGCGCACTTCGTGACGGCTGCCTTGATCGAGATCAAAAAAGCCCCGTCACCCGTCGATTACACTTGCCGCGAACGCCCGGAGCCGCAGGCGCTGAACGCGCACGCTGCTCGGCCCCGGCCATTGACACATGGGCGATGATGGATGATGCATTTATCCTGAAATACGCCGCAAATCCACACGTCATGCGAGCTTCCGGGTGCATTTCTCAACGGGACGAGGCATTTTTGAGTGCGCCGTACCCGAGATGCGATGTCGGCTGCACGTGGTGGAGCGCGCATTTTCGCTCAGGCCGATCACGGCACCCGGTCGCTGTTTAGCAACACCTTTTTCAAATGCGGTGGCAAAAAGCCGTGGGGCATTGGCTTTTGCGGTGCATTTTTCTATAGGGTTCGCCAAGACTTGAATTTTAAGAGGTATGCGCGTGACAGCTACATTCGACAAGGTTGCCGATATTATCGCGGAAACGAGCGAGATCGATCGCGAGACGATCAAGCCGGAAAGCCACACGATTGATGATCTCGGCATCGACAGTCTCGACTTTCTCGACATCGTTTTTGCGATCGACAAGGAATTCGGTATCAAGATTCCGCTTGAGCAGTGGACGCAGGAAGTCAATGAAGGCAAGGTCTCGACCGAGGAATACTTCGTATTGAAGAACCTCTGTGCCAAGATCGACGAGCTTCGGGCCGCCAAAGCGGGTTGAGCAAACGGGTGAAGCGGTTTTTCCGCGCGCACTCGACTCTCCTAGAACCGGCCGCGTTGCGATTCTGGCGACAGCCAGGATCACCGTGATCGGAGCCTGAGCGACCTTCCGCTGACACGGTTCGGTTCCTTTTCCCGATGCCGCCTGTCGCGCCCCGCGCTTGACAGGCGGCATCGGCATTTTTACTTGAGCGCGAAACGAATGGGATGAGCCCTCATGCTCCTTGAATATTTCCAGATGATTGACCGGATCGAAAGCGTCGATCTGGCAGCCGGCCGTCTGGTGGCGCGCTCGAACGTGCCGGAAAAGAGCCCGGTGTTCGAAGGGCATTTCCCCGGCTATCCCCTGGTCCCCGGCGTGCTGCTTATCGAAACGATGGCGCAGGCATCCGGTTTTTTGGTGCTGGCCGCCACCAATTTCGCCGCAATGCCGTTTCTGATGACAGTCGATGGTGCGAAGATGCGCAGCTTCGTCGAACCGAACGCCGAGCTTGAGATAGAGGCCCTGCTCGAGCACGAGGGGTCCGGCTTTGCCGTGACGAAGGCCCGGATTGCGTCGGGCGGCAAGAAGATTTGCGATGCCAAGCTGAAACTGAGAACGATTCCGTTCGACCAGGTGCCGCTCGGCGACATCGTGCGCAAGCGTGCGGAAGAGCTGGGGCTGATGGCCAGGACGGCCGGTTCGGAGAAATGAACATGACGAAATCCGCCAATGATGTGGTGATCACCGGAGTGGGCATCGTGACGAGCCAGGGCGTCGGCACCGAGCCTCATGTGGCGCTGCTCGGCGCAACCGAGCCGCCCAAGGTCCGCGTCGAAACCGGACGCTTTGCCCCCTATCCGGTCCACCCCTTGCCGGAAATCGACTGGTCGCAACAGATTCCGAAGCGCGGCGATCAGCGTCAGATGGAGAACTGGCAACGCCTCGGCGTTTTCGCTGCCGGCCTGGCGCTTGACGACGCCGGTCTCAAGGACGATCTCGAAGCCTGCGGCAGCATGGACATGATCGTCGCGGCCGGCGGCGGTGAACGCGACATCAATGTCGACTCTCTCATCGTGGACGAGGCGTTGAAGCGCAACGATCGCGAGCGGCTTCTCAACGAGAAGCTCACGACGGAACTTCGCCCGACGCTGTTCCTGGCGCAACTGTCCAATTTGCTGGCCGGCAACATCTCCATCGTCCACAAGGTGACGGGCTCGTCGCGCACTTTCATGGGTGAAGAGGCGGCCGGAATATCCGCCATCGAGACGGCTTTCGCCCGTATCAAAGCGGGTCAGTCGACCCACACGCTCGTCGGTGGTGCATTCTCGGCGGAACGTCTCGATATCTTACTGATGATCGAAGCGGTCCAGGGCCATGCTCTCGGAGAGTGGCACCCGATCTGGTCGCGCAAGCCAGAGGACGGCGGGGGCATGATTCTCGGCTCGGTCGGCGCTTTCCTGGTTCTCGAGTCTCGCGACTATGCCGAGGCACGTGGTGCGCGAATCTATGCGGTGATCAACGCGATCGGCGGCGACCGCGGCAGCCGCGAGGACGGGCGGCTTGAAAGCCGTCTCAGATATCTGGCAAAGCCGGCTCTGGAACTCGATCCGCAGTCGACCGTCGTCTTTTCCGGCACTTCGGGTTTCCATGACCTTGCCGGGCGGGAAAGGGCATTTCTGGAGACGGAACTAGCGGATCGCCCTGTCCGCGCCTTTGGCGGGCTCGTCGGTCACGGCATCGAGGCGCAGTTTCCGGTCGGCATGGCTTTGGCCGCGCTCTCGCTCGGTCACGCAGCCAAGGTTCCGCCGTTCGATCCCGCAGGCGAAAACCCGATGCTGGCGCCAGCAAAGGCGGCGGTCGTTACCACCATTGGCCACGCCCGCGGCGAAGGCATCGCCGTGCTTGCCGCGGAATAAGGAGCTCGAATAATGAGCAAGGCGTATAAGGACCATCTCGGCCGTCCGATCATTGCCGTCACCGGCATGGGCGTCATAACTTCGCTCGGGCAAGGTCTCGAAGACAATTGGTCGGCACTGACCGGGGGCGTTTCGGGCATTCACAAGATAACCCGTTTCCCGACCGACGCACTTTCCACCCGCATCAGCGGCACGGTCGATTTCATCGAGATTCCTGCGGAAAATGCCGTCGAGCGCTCCTATGCCATGGCGCGCGAGACGACGCTGGAGGCTTTGGCGCAGGCCGGTCTTTCCGGCGATTTCAACGGGCCGCTTTTCCTGGCGGCCCCTCCGATCGAGCCCGAATGGAATGCCCGCTTCGAGCTTGCCGACCGCTCGCCGCCATCGAGCCAGCCGGGAGATGCCTATAACCGCTTCCTCGCGGCGATGCGGCAGAAGGCCGACCCGGTCTTCCACGAGGCCGTGCTCTTCGGCTCCATCTCGGAGCGCCTTGCAGATCGTTTCGGCACACGCGGCCTTCCGGTGACTCTTTCGACTGCCTGTGCGTCGGGGGCGACAGCCATTCAGCTTGGCGTGGAGGCTATCCGTCAGGGTCGGACCGACCGGGCGCTCACGGTCGCGACCGACGGTTCCGTCAGCGCGGAAGCGCTCATCCGTTTCTCGCTGCTGTCGGCACTCTCCACCCAGAACGATCCACCGGAAAAAGCCTCCAAGCCATTCACCAAGGACCGCGACGGATTCGTGATCGCGGAAGGTGCTGCCACGCTGGTGCTTGAATCACTGGAGGCGGCGGTCGCACGCGGCGCCCGCATCTACGGCATTCTCAAGGGCTGCGGCGAAAAGGCCGACCTCTTCCACCGCACGCGCTCCTCGCCCGATGGCGGGCCGGCGATCGCGACGATCCGCGCGGCATTGGCCGATGCCGGTATTGACGAGGGCGGGATCGGTTACATCAATGCCCATGGCACCTCAACGCCCGAAAACGACAAGATGGAATATCTGTCGATGTCTGCGGTATTCGGCGAGCGGCTGCCGTCGATTCCGGTTTCGTCGAACAAGTCGATGATCGGCCACACGTTGACGGCAGCCGGCGCGGTCGAGGCGGTCTTCTCGCTGCAGACGATGCTCACTGGCACGTTGCCGCCGACGATCAACTACCAGAACCCGGACCCGGCGATCGTTCTCGATGTCGTGCCGAACGTGAAGCGCAGTCAGCAGGTGACCGCAGTGCTGTCGAATTCCTTTGGCTTCGGCGGGCAGAACGCCAGCCTTGTCATGACCGCCGAGCCGGCTTGATCCGCTCGAAGACCGAATATCTGCCTTCCGCAAAGGAAAGACCATGCGCGCCCTGCAATTGCTCGATGACCGCAAACTTGAAATCACCGATCTGCCGGAGCCGGAGGCTCCCGGCCCCGGCGAGGTGACGCTGCGGGTCAAGGCGGTCGCCCTCAACCATATCGACGTTTGGGGCTGGCGCGGAATGGCTTTCGCCAAGCGGAAAATGCCGCTCGTCATTGGCGCGGAAGCGTCGGGGGTCGTGGAGAGCATCGGGTCGGGTGTCGCCAATGTTCTTCCCGGTCAGCTCGTCTCGATCTACGGTGCGCGCACCTGCGGCCTATGCCGTCCGTGCCGTGAGGGCCGCGACAACCTCTGCGAGCATGTGGGCGGCGTGCACGGATTCCATCTGGACGGCTTCGCGCAGGAGAAGGTCAACCTTCCTGCGCGCCTGTTGGTACCGGCGCCTCCGGGCGTCGACGAAATTGGTGCGGCACTCGCCCCGGTCACCTTCGGTACCGTCGAGCATATGCTGTTCGACAATGCCAGGCTCGAACCGGGCGAGACGATCCTCGTCCATGCGGGTGGCTCGGGCATCGGCTCGGCGGCGCTCCAGCTCGCCAAGAAGATTGGCTGCACGGTCATCACCACCGTGGGCTCGGACGACAAGATAGAGCGGGCGAAGGCGCTCGGCGCCGACCATGTCATCAACTACCGGACCGATCGTTTTGAGGGCGTCGTACGGAAGCTGACGAAGAAAAAGGGCGTCGATGTGGTCTTCGAGCATGTCGGCAAGGATACCTGGGCGGGTTCGATGCTGTCGATGAAACGGGGCGGGCGCCTTGTCACCTGCGGCTCGACCTCCGGCGTCTCGACCGACATGAACCTGATGATGCTCTTCCAGCAGCAGCTGAAATTGCTCGGCTCCTTCGGCTGCCGCATGGAGAACATGGCGAATGCCATGCAGAAAATGGCGCGCGGGCTCGTGCATCCGGTGATCGACACCGAGGTCGGACTTAACGACATCGACCGCGCGCTGGAGCGGATGGAGTCGCGCCAGATCTTCGGCAAGATCGTGCTGCGGATGGACTGATCGCGTGCGGATGCTGATCACAAGGCTGGTGCTTGCTGCGGATCGTTTCCGCCAGTGGCTGATCGCGCAGTTCGTCCTGCTGCTTCTCACGATCCTCAAGCTTTTCCCCCCGGACAAAGCGATCAATTTCATGGATCGCGTTGCCCGCTGGATCGGTCCGAAGACCGGTCGCCACAAGCTGACGCTGATCAATCTGCGCAATGCGTTTCCCGAGAAGAGCGATGCCGAGATCGAAGAGATCGCGCTGGAAAGCTGGGGCAACATGGGACGCCTCGCTGCCGAGTATGTCTTTCTCGATCGGCTCTTCGACTTCGATCCGGCGCGCATTGAGGCGGGCAGGGTGGATGTTTCCGGCATCCCGCTCTTCCTGGAACTGCGCGACAATCCGCGGCCCTTCATCGTCTTCACGGCCCATAGCGGCAATTTCGAAATGCTGCCGGTCGCAGGCTCCGCTTTCGGTCTGGACGTGACGGTGCTCTTCCGTCCTCCGAACAATCCCTACCTCGCCGACCGGGTATTTGAATTCCGCAGGCAGCGCATGGGCAACCTCGTGCCGTCGCACGCCGGCTCCTCCTTCGCCCTGGCCAGGCAGCTCGAACGCGGCGGCGGCGTCGGCGTCCTCGTCGACCAGAAGTTTCGCAAGGGTCTGAAGACGAAATTCTTCGGGCAGGACGTGCAGACGAATCCGCTGCTAGCCAAGCTCGTCCGCCAGTTCAATTGCGAGGTCTACCCGGCCCGCTGCATTCGGCTACCCGGCAACCGCTTTCGGCTGGAGCTCGAGCCGGCGGTCGAAATCCCCCGCAGAACCGACGGCAGCGTCGATGTCACGGCAACGGCGCAGATGCTGAACGACAAGGTCGAGAGCTGGGTTCGCGAATATCCGGGCCAGTGGCTCTGGTATCATGATCGCTGGCACATCAAGCGGACTCTTTGAGCCGGATCTTCAAAAGCACATCGCTTTCCCTCCGAAACTGCCGTCTCCTTAAATTGGCGCCGATTGTAGGCTTGTGTGCGAACGCGGGCGCGCAAAGAGAATCGTGACGGCATCCGACCGAGAGGAGGAAACGACATGTCACAGGAATGGCCCATGTTCATCCTGCAGTGCATCGTCGTCTTCGGGCTCGTCGGCGCCCTGTTCATCCGCTTCGGCGAATGAACACTACTGCGGCGATGCCGGCACTCAAGAGGCGCGCGCGGCCAACCACCTACTGGGCAGACCAAACGGCCAGTTCATAGCCGTCCGGGTCGGCAAAATGGAACCGCCGGCCGCCCGGGAAGGTGAAAATTGGCTTTACGATCTTGCCTCCTGCAGATTCGACCCGGCGCTGAGCGTCCTCGATCGTGTCGGCATAGATGATGACGAGCGGACCGCCGGTGCGAACCGCGCCAAGTGTGGTAAAGCCGCCGGTCAAGCGGCCGTCGGAGAATTCGCAGTATTCGGGGCCGTAATCCGTGAACGTCCAGCCGAAAGCACCGCCGTAAAAGGCCTTGCTCGCGGCGATGTCCGTAACGTTGAGTTCGACATAGTCGATCCGACTGTCATTGCCTTTGCTTGCCATGTTCCTCACCGCTTCCTTGCTTGTGGCTGCCGGTTACCAGAATGGATTTGAGCGCGGCAAGGTCCCTTTCGACCCATTCCGCATCCTCGGCGAATTGCGCGTCGCTCATCTCGGGCTGTCTGAGAAGGACGAACATGACTTCCGCGCCTTCGCCATTCGGCACGACGCGGAGCGCATTGTTAATCTGAGCGCCGTTGTCGAGTGTCACGAGATGATCGACGACGCCGAATTCGTTGTCGGCGGCGAAGCGGACACGGGCATTTCCGAGAGGGCCCGGTGCGATCCAGTCGTCGCCGTCGCGCGTGAGCCCGGAGGAGAGACCCGTGGCCCACAATGGCATCCTCTCGTGATCGGCCATGAAGGCATAGACCTCGCGCCAGTCGCGCTCGATCGAGATATGTATTATCCGGGATGTCATCGTCGTCATGCAGTCCTCCATCGAAGCGATTTGTAGCATTTCGCCGGGCACCGGTCTTGAACCAAACGGCCATTATCTGGCGCGAGGCTGAAGCCGATGATGCAGGGCCGGCTATGTGATGAGCTCATCAAATCGTTGAACGAAGATTCCCCACCTGCCCGCTGCCAGGGCGCCCGGTCAACTGCAGCTTGATTTCGCGCGGCGTAAAGGATGTGAGGGTTCTTGCCTCGCGGGCCAGATGGGCCTGATCGCTGTAGCCGGCCTCGAGAGCGAGGCTTGCCAGCGTGTTCGCTGGCCCGCAGCGGCAGGCGGTCAGGAAGCGTTGCAGGCGAAGAATGCGGTCGAGGGTCTTTGCGCCGTAACCCAGATGCTCATGGCAGTGACGGCGCAGAGTGCGTTCGCTGATACCGATCTCCTGGAGGAGGGCGCGGATGGGATCGCCCGATGTCAGTTGATCGGCCTCAATCCGGGCGATGCAAGCAGCCAGGTCCGCCGGCGGGGAGTGGGAGGTGGCGCGGCGCTGGAGCAGGTCGGCGGCAAGAACACGGAGCCGCTCAGGCACGTCCGCTGCCTCCCGCATTCGCGTCTCGGTCTCGTCCGTACTTCGACCCCAGAGCTCATCGAACGGCACCGTCCGTCCGGTGATCTCATGCAGCGGGGTCCGCAACCACGATGCCGCCGCGCCGACCCGGAAGCGAGCACCGATAATCGTTTCGCCGGCAGGAACCGTTATAAGGGCGGCAACTCTGTCCGGCCCGACAAGAGCAAGCCCCTTCGAAGACCAGATGATGTCGCTGCAACCATCGGGTACGATGGCTATGTTCGCCGGGCTCCCGGTCGGCATCCGATGAACCCAAAGACATTTGAAATGAGAGGCAAGCGCCTCCGGGGGCGGCTGCTCCCAGTAGACGCCGCTCGTCTGCGCGAGAGAATGCGGCGGGAGCCGCACCGAATCAACGCTTCCGCTGTTGTCCAAGCCACCCAGCTGAAGCCGTTCGGGCGCGACAGGGAAACTCTCCTCGTTTGTGGGGCAGCGCTTTGCCATTCCCTTTTGTTGCGCCGCCCGGCCGCTGCGTCAATGCCATCCACCGGCGTTGTGAGCGGGATTTTGATCGCGCGACCAGATCTCGCGGTCGATCTGCCCCTGCGGCTCGTTCCAGATGCATTCCGGAACGTTAAGGGCGTCTCCCGGCGCGTGCTCTAGGCGGAGAGGCGGGGCCGGAAATGGATCAATTTCGTCAGGAATGGCTTGTCGTAAATCGATTTGAGTGCCAAAACAGCCTCCGCCGCCGCGTGCCCGTCCGGCCCTGTTTTTCACGGGGTCGGCAGACATGCGCAGATCAATTCGAGGGGCCGGCACGCGCGCAATCGCGCCCTGTGGCCGCCTCTCCTGTCCAATGGAGGCAACCACGTGTCACAGGCGGAAATCGGCCTAATCGGTCTCGGAGTCATGGGCTCGAACCTGGCGCTCAACATTGCTGAAAAAGGCAACAAGATCGCCGTTTTCAACCGCACGGTTGATGCGACGCGCAGATTTTACGCGGAGGCCGGCGCTCTGAAGGATCAGATCGTCCCCTGCGAAACGATTCAGGAATTCGTCGCCGCGATCCGCCCGCCGCGTCCGATCATCATCATGATCAAAGCCGGCGACCCGGTCGATCAGCAGATGGAGGCGCTGAAACCCCATCTCGCTAAGGGCGACATCATGATCGATGCGGGCAACGCCAATTTCCGCGACACGATGCGCCGTTTCGATGCGCTGAAGGACTCCGGCCTGACCTTTATCGGGATGGGTGTTTCCGGTGGCGAGGAGGGCGCGCGGCATGGGCCCTCCATCATGGTCGGAGGCACGGAGGAATCCTACCGGCGCGTGGAGAAGGTTCTGACTTCGATCGCTGCGAAATATGACAGCGACCCCTGCGTCGCCTGGCTCGGAGAGAACGGCGCCGGACACTTTGTCAAGACGATCCACAACGGTATCGAATATGCCGACATGCAGATGATCGCCGAGATTTACGGCATTCTGCGTGACGGGCTGAAGATGTCGGCACAGGAGATCGGCGAGGTCTTCGGCGCCTGGAACAAGGGGCGACTCAATTCGTATCTGATCGAGATAACCGAGAAGGTGCTGAAGGCCGCCGATCCGCTGACGGGCAATCCCATTGTCGACATGATCCTCGACAAGGCCGGCCAGAAGGGCACCGGCAAATGGTCGGTGATCGAGGCGCAGAACATGGGCGTGCCTGCGACCGCCATCGAAGCTGCGGTCGCAGCCCGCAGCATTTCCTCGGCGAAGGGGGAGCGCGAGGCGGCCGAGAAGATCCTCGGCCTGCCTCCGGTCGGCGAGATCCGGGTCACCGACAGGGACGCCTTCATCAAAGATCTGGAAAACGCGCTGCTCGCCGCCAAGGTCGGCGCCTATGCGCAGGGATTCGCCGTCATGTCAGCTGCGTCCAACGAGTTCGGCTGGAACCTGCCGATGCCGACGATCGCAAAGATCTGGCGCGCCGGCTGCATTATCCGCTCTCAGTTCCTAGATGAGATCACCACGGCTTTCACCAAGGCGCCCGATGCGGCGAATCTGATCGTCACGCCCGCCTTCGCGGCCATGGTCAAGGAGACCGACGGGGCCTTGCGCCGGGTGGTTTCGACGGCTGTCCTCGGAGGTCTTCCGGTACCGGCGCTTGCCTCGGCGCTCGGCTACTTCGACAGCTACCGCCGCGGCCGCGGCACTGCAAACGTCATCCAGGCGCAGCGCGACTTCTTCGGCGCCCATGGCTTCGACCGCATCGACGGCGCCGACAGCCATCATGGGCCGTGGGGCAGCGGCTTGAGCGCTTGAGTTCGCATGCGTCAGGAGGGGCGGCTGGGCCGTCCCTCTTACGACACGTCCAGGCAAGCCACGGCGTTTAAGATCTCAACAAGGGAGCCCTTCGAGAAGGCAGGCAATGAAATTTACAGTGATCGAAGGGGGTAAGGCGGTGGTGACGGCCGCCGAATCGATGACCATCCGAGACGAGGCGGAGAGGCGCATAAGGGCGGCGGGTTATGAGCAGTGGCGTGTGCGCAGCCTGGCAACCGGCGCCCCTATCCCCGGTCCCATTCAATATCTGAAGATGCAGATCGATTTCGTTGCCGGAAAGCTCGAGCAGCTCAATCCCGTCCCAAGCGATTTTGCCGACGACAAGTACTGGCCGGCCGCGGCGTTTTGAGCCCTGCCGCGCCTGCGGCGCGGATTCTCTTTTCATCCCAACGGCTTGATCCGGATGGTTTCTCTACAATCTCGCCGGCCCCGCCACCGGCGGCTGGAATTCGGGCTGGCTGAGGCTCTGAAGCTTATCCGGCGGGTGGCCTTCGATGCGGCCGATCACTGCCTTGGCGAGCTCGCGCCCGGCAATGCGGATATCCTCATACATCGTCATCACCTCCGGCCGGAGCCAGCGCAGGAAATCGCTCGGCACTTTGGAGACCATGTCGGCGTCATCGCCGACCTTCTTGCCGGCCGCCTCGACGCCCGCGATCAGCGCGATGGCGCCGGATCCACTGCCGGAAACGATGCCGTCCGGGGCATCCGAAGAGTGCATAAGCCTCTCGAACGCATCGCGAATGGCGACGAGGCTGTAGTCGATATTGACCTGATGAAAGCTCACCGATTCCGCTCCGAAATCCCGCAGCCCCCGCTCGAAGCCGGTGCGCATATGGGTGTGGAAAGTTAGATTCGGCGGTGGCTCCAGGAGCACCAGCCGCCGCCTGCCGCGGTCGACGAGCTTGCGGACGGCCTCGTAGGCGAAGCGCTCATTGTCGAAATCGTGATAGGGATGGATCAGGCCCATCTCGGTACGCCCGTGGGTGGCGAAGGGCAGGTGACGCTCGGTTAAAAGCGTTACCCGCGGGTCGTTGGGTTCGGTACGCGAAATGATCACGCCATCGGCTGCGCCGGTGTCGAGAATATAGCGGATGGGGCCGAGCGGATCCTTGGTTGAACTATAGGGTGTCACAACCAGGTGATATTGGGTGCCGGCAAGGATTTCGGTGATGCCGATGACCATGGGGCTGGTGATGCCCATGATCTCTTCCTCCAGAGTCAGCACCAGACTAATGACATTCGTCTTGCCCGTTCTGAGGCGAACGCCCGCGCGATTCGGTTGATAGCCGATCTGTTTTGCGACGAGACGCACGCGTTCCTTGGTTTCTGCGCCTATATCGGGAGCGTCCTTCAGAGCGCGCGAGACGGTGGTAATACCGAGCCCGGTCATGAAAGCGATCGTCTTCAGTGTCGGCCTGCCGCCTTCGGCCGGCGGCGCCATCGTCGCTCTGTTTTTCGTCTTGTCATCCATGCCCGTCACGCCGATCCGCTCTCCTGGATCACGGCTCTCCCATCGCTCTTGTTCAACTGCAGGCTCCGTCGCCCGCCTTATATACGAACTGCGGCTGCTGGCCATCTTCCCAGGTGTCTGGATCTCACTTCAAAATCTGTAACGATACAGTTGGAATGTCGAGCGTTTTCGTTGCTGCACCGCGAAGGGTCTAAAGAATCGGTTGCAACTTTCTTCGGAGCGCAGTCGTGTCGTTCTCGCTTTGGCATGGTTGAACGGCGTGGCAATGCCTGACGGAAATAAATCAGCACGAACAAGCGGATAGTCGTCATTTTTCTTGAATTCGGGGTGGGCGAACGGATGCTTAACCGATGGGTTCGGCCCGCAGAAATCTGCTTCCAGCACGTGTAATTTCCGATTTGTTGAGAAATGCCCATTGCGGGTGTTGCGCCCGGAAATTCTTTGAACTAAGTTTTTACGGCAACGTTACAGTGAGGGAGGAGAGACTCATGAAATTACGTTTTCTAGCCGCCGCTTTAGGCGCAACCGCTGCCTTGCCCTTCGGTGCGGCCAACGCGACCGATCTCGAGGTCACGCATTGGTGGACTTCCGGCGGTGAGGCGGCCGCGGTTGCCGAGCTCGCGAAAGCTTTCGATGCAACCGGCAACAAGTGGGTCGACGGCGCGATCGCCGGCTCCGGCGGAACGGCACGCCCGATCATGATCAGCCGCATTACCGGGGGCGATCCGATGGGCGCAACCCAGTTCAACCACGGCCGGCAGGCGGAAGAGCTGGTGCAGGCGGGCCTGATGCGCGACCTTACCGACATCGCCACGCAGGAAAACTGGAAGGAGATCGTGAAGCCGTCGAGCCTGCTTGACTCCTGCACGATCGAAGGGAAGATCTACTGCGCGCCTGTCAATATCCATTCCTGGCAGTGGCTGTGGCTCTCTAACGCCGCGTTCAAGAAGGCGGGCGTTGAAGTCCCGAAAAACTGGGACGAGTTCGTGGCCGCGGCTCCAGCGCTGGAGAAGGCCGGAATCGTTCCGCTCGCCGTCGGCGGACAGCCGTGGCAGGCAAACGGTGCCTTCGACGTGCTGATGGTTGCGATCGCAGGCAAGGACACCTTTGAAAAGGTCTTTGCCGAGAAGGACGCCGAAGTGGCAGCCGGACCGGAAATTGCCAAGGTCTTCAAGGCAGCCGACGATGCCCGTCGCATGTCGAAGGGCACCAACGTTCAGGACTGGAACCAGGCGACGAATATGGTCATCACCGGCAAGGCCGGTGGGCAGATCATGGGCGACTGGGCCCAGGGCGAGTTCCAGCTCGCGGGACAGAAAGCCGGCGTCGACTACACCTGCCTGCCGGGTCTCGGCGTGAACGAGGTGATTTCGACGGGTGGCGATGCGTTCTACTTCCCGCTTATCGAAGATGAGGAAAAGTCGAAGGCGCAGGGAGTGCTGGCATCGACCTTGCTTAAGCCGGAAACGCAGGTGGCCTTCAACCTGAAGAAGGGCTCGCTGCCGGTGCGCGGCGATGTCGATCTTGCGGCCGCCAACGACTGCATGAAGAAGGGTCTCGATATCCTGGCCAAGGGCAATGTGATCCAGGGCACGGATCAGCTTCTGTCGGCCGATAGCCAGAAGCAGAAAGAGGACCTCTTCTCGGAGTTCTTCGCGAATCACTCAATGACGCCGGAAGACGCGCAGAAGCGTTTCGCCGACATCATCGCGTCCGCGGATTGAGGCGGCCCCTATCGAACCCCGCACTCTGGCGAGGCTGATCTCTCCCACCGAACGCACGATTAGATCGTGCCGCCTGCGCTGGTTTTCACCAGCGCAGGTGCCGGAGGGGCGGCAATTTGGGCCAGCGCCGGTGGGTGTTGCCGGCGGTACCATCCGTCACTCGAAACCTTTTCAGTTCCGGAGGAGGGAAACATGACAGGTCTAACACGTGGTTCGGCGCGGCCGAACCAGTGGCTGCGAAACCTGAATGCGAAGATCGCCTCTATCCCGATGATTCTCACGGCAGTGGTCATCTTCGTGGGCGGCACGGCCTGGACGGTCGTCTACTCCTTTACCAATTCAAAGCTTCTGCCGCGGCTTTCCTTCGTCGGTTTTGACCAGTATGAGCGGCTGTGGGCGGCCCCGCGCTGGCTGATCTCGATTCAGAACCTGGCGGTCTTCGGTTTGCTGTCACTGATGTTCAGCCTGGTGATCGGCTTCGTGCTGGCCGCCCTGATGGACCAGAAGATCCGTTTCGAGAATACGTTCCGGACGATCATGCTCTACCCATTCGCCCTGTCGTTCATCGTCACGGGCCTTGTCTGGCAATGGCTGCTCAACCCGCAATACGGTATCCAGTCGATTGTCAGATCTCTCGGATGGACGAGCTTCGCTTTCGATCCGCTATATAATTCGAATATCGTCATTTACGGCATTCTCATCGCGGCGCTTTGGCAGGGCACCGGCCTCGTCATGTGCCTGATGCTGGCCGGCCTGCGCGGCATCGACGAGGATATATGGAAGGCCTCGCGCGTCGACGGCATCCCGATGTGGAAGACCTACGTGCTGATCATCATCCCGATGATGCGCGGCGTCTTCATCACCACTCTGGTGATCATCGCAAGCGGCATCGTCAAGGTTTACGACCTGGTCGTGGCGCAGACGAGCGGCGGCCCGGGGATCGCATCCGAAGTTCCGGCCAAATACGTCTACGACTACATGTTCCAGGCGCAGAACCTGGGCCAGGGCTTCGCCGCCTCTACCATGATGCTCGTGACCGTCGCGATCATCATCGTGCCGTGGGCCTATCTGGAATTTGGAGGAGGTCGTAAGCGTGGATAGCATCGCAGACAACAACATGGCCGTGGGTTACGAGACTGCCCCCGCCAGCCTCATGGCCGGTGCGCGCGGCAGGAAACCGCGCAGGACGCTCTCGCGCCGCAACATCATCGTCTACGGGACGTTGACCCTCGTGGCGCTTTATTATCTTCTGCCGCTTTATGTGATGATCGTAACGTCGCTCAAGGGCATGCCCGAGATCCGCGTCGGCAACATCTTCGCGCCGCCGCTTGAGATCACCTTCGAACCCTGGGTGAAAGCCTGGTCAGAGGCCTGCACCGGCCTCAATTGCGACGGACTTTCCCGCGGCTTCTGGAATTCGGTGCGCATTACGGTGCCGTCGGTGATCATTTCGATCGCCATCGCGTCGGTGAACGGTTACGCGCTCGCCAACTGGCGCTTCAAAGGCGCGGATCTGTTCTTCACCATCCTCATCGTCGGTGCGTTCATCCCTTACCAGGTAATGATCTATCCGATCGTCATCGTGCTGAGGGAACTGGGCGTCTACGGAACGCTGACCGGCCTGATCATCGTGCACACGATTTTCGGCATGCCGATCCTGACCCTGCTGTTCCGCAATTATTTCGCCGGGCTGCCGGAGGAACTCTTCAAGGCCGCGCGTGTCGACGGCGCAGGGTTCTGGACGATCTACTTCAAGATCATGCTGCCGATGTCACTGCCGATCTTCGTGGTCGCCATGATCCTGCAGGTGACCGGGATATGGAACGACTTCCTTTTCGGCGTGGTCTTCACCCGGCCGGAATACTACCCGATGACGGTCCAGCTCAACAATATCGTCAATTCGGTGCAGGGCGTGAAGGAATACAACGTCAACATGGCGGCCACGATCCTGACCGGTCTCGTGCCGTTGACGGTCTACTTCGTCTCCGGCCGCCTGTTCGTTCGCGGCATCGCCGCCGGCGCAGTGAAAGGGTAAGCAAGCATGACAAGCGTATCTGTCAGGGATCTGTCGTTGAATTTCGGCGCTGTAACCGTGCTCGACAGGCTCAATCTCGACATTGATCACGGGGAGTTCCTGGTTCTGCTCGGCTCTTCCGGGTGCGGTAAGTCCACGCTGCTCAACTGCATTGCCGGCCTGCTCGACGTTTCTGACGGACAGATCTTCATCAAGGACCGCAACGTCACCTGGGAGGAGCCGAAGGACCGCGGCATCGGTATGGTGTTCCAGTCCTATGCGCTCTATCCGCAGATGACTGTGGAGAAGAATCTCTCCTTCGGCCTGAAAGTCGCCAAGATTCCGCCGGCCGAAATCGACAGGCGCGTGGCGCGTGCGGCGGAGATCCTTCAGATCCAGCCCTTGCTCAAGCGCAAGCCCTCGGAGCTTTCCGGCGGTCAACGTCAGCGTGTGGCGATCGGCCGGGCGCTGGTGCGCGATGTCGACGTCTTCCTGTTCGACGAGCCACTGTCGAATCTCGATGCCAAGCTCCGATCCGAACTGCGCGTCGAAATCAAGCGGCTGCATCAGTCGCTGAAGAATACGATGATCTATGTCACCCATGACCAGATCGAAGCGCTGACGCTTGCCGACCGGATCGCTGTCATGAAGAGCGGCGTGATCCAGCAGCTCGCCGATCCCATGACCATCTACAATGCTCCTGAGAACCTGTTCGTCGCCGGTTTCATCGGCTCGCCATCCATGAACTTCTTCCGTGGGGAGGTGGAGACGAAGGACGGACGCAGTTTCGTCCGGGTCGGCGGCGTCGCCTTCGACGTGACCGACTATCCGGGCCAGGCCAAACTGCGCACGGGTCAGAAAGTCGTGCTGGGCCTGCGGCCGGAACACGTGAAGGTCGATGAAGCAAGGGATGGCGAGGCGACGCATCAGGCGGTCGTCGATATCGAGGAACCGATGGGAGCGGACAACCTCCTTTGGCTGACATTTGCCGGCCAATCGATGTCGGTGAGGATTGCCGGCCAAAGGCGCTATCCACCTGGCAGCACCGTGCGCCTTTCCTTCGACATGGGCGTCGCATCGATCTTCGACGCCGGGAGCGAAAACCGCCTCTGACGAGCCGCAAAGCGGAGCCGGGGCAGCATGCCCCGGTCCGCGTGATCGAAACGGCGGCGGTAGAGGCCGCCGCACGAATGGACTGTGGAAATGTCTTCCGACACCCCGAACCGCGATGCACTCCGTATCGATCTTTCCGGCGATTGGCTGCTCGCCTCCGCCGACAACAGCCATGCGCTGACGATCGCGCTGCCGGGCGACGTGCATAGCGCGCTGCAGCGAGCCGGCATCATCGCCGATCCATACCATGGCCGCAACGAGGCCGAGATCCAATGGGTCGCCCGGAAAGAGTGGGTGCTCGAGCGGACCGTCGTCATCGGTGCGGACGATCTGAACGGGGGATGGTATCTCGACTTCGAGAGCATCGATACCGTCGCTTCGGTCTTCGTCAACGAACAGCTTGTGCTGACGGCGGAGAACTGCTTTCGCCGTTACCGCCCCGATGTCTCGGATGCGATTGTCGCGGGCGAAAACCGTATTCGCATCATACTCCATTCGGCAATTGCCGAGGGTGAACGGCGGCAGGCGGCGCAACCTTTCTACGTGCCCTATCACGACGGCAATTCGCCGATTGCCAACGGGAATATGCTGCGCAAGCCGCAATGTCACTTTGGCTGGGACTGGAACATCGCGATCGCGCCGCTCGGTGTCTACGGCTCTCTCGCGCTTTGCCGGTTGGAGACGGCGCGCATCGAGCATCTCACGACGCGTCAGCTCTGGCTGGAGGACGGCTCGGTCGATCTGCAGGTGACGGTCCAGCTTTTTGCCCGGGATCCCGGAATAGTGCCGGTCTATTTCACGCTCGACGGAGTGCGCGAGCGATTGGATTGCGCGGTCGGCCCCGGGGAAACGCGCGTTACCCATGTCTTCACGATAGAGGAGCCGAGGCGCTGGTGGCCGGCGGGCAGCGGTGACCAAGCGTTTTCGACGCTTAAGGTGGAGGTGCCGGGCGAGACCGTTACGCGTCAAATCGGCTTCCGCACCATAAAACTCGTCACCGACAGTGACGAGGCAGGAAGCCGTTTTGCTTTCAGAGTCAACGGCCGAGAGGTATTCTGCCGCGGTGCAAACTGGATACCGGCGGATGCGCTGAGGTCGCGCGTCACCCCGGAGGCGGTGGAAGACCTCCTCCGCTCGGCAGTCGACGCGAACATGAACATGATCCGCGTCTGGGGCGGTGGCTTCTACGAGCCCGACTGGTTCTATGATCTCTGCGACCGGCTCGGTCTGCTCGTCTGGCAGGATTTCATGTTTGCCTGCAATCTGTACCCGTCGACGCCGGATTTTCTCGAGAATGTTGCGGACGAAGTGGATTATCAGGTCAGGCGGCTTTCGACCCATCCGTCCATAGCGCTCTGGTGCGGCGACAACGAACTGGTCGGTGCGCTCACCTGGTTCGAGGAGAGCCGAAAGGACCGGGATCGCTATCTCGTCTCCTACGACCGCCTGAACCGGACGGTCGAGACCGCCATGAGGCGGGCCTGCCCGGAAGCGATCTGGTGGCCGTCGAGCCCTTCCGCCGGTTACCTCGATTTCGGAGACGCCTGGCACGCCGACGGCGCCGGCGACATGCACTACTGGTCCGTCTGGCACGAGAACAAGTCCTTTGACAATTACCGCACGGTCCGGCCACGCTTCTGCTCCGAATTCGGCTTTCAATCCTACACGTCGATGCCGGTGATCCGGCAATTCGCCGGGGAACGGGACCTCAATATCGCTTCGCCGGTCATGGAGGCACATCAGAAGAATGCCGGCGGCAATGAGCGGATCGCCGGTACGATGTTCCGCTATTTCCGTTTCCCAAAGGATTTTCCGAGCTTCGTCTATCTGAGCCAGATCCAGCAGGGGCTCGCGATCCGGACCGCAGTCGATTACTGGCGGTCGCTGAAGCCCCATTGCATGGGCACGCTTTACTGGCAGCTCAACGACACCTGGCCGGTCGCCTCCTGGTCGAGCCTGGACTATGGCGGACAGTGGAAGGCAATGCACTATATGGCGCGCCGCTTCTTCCAGCCGGTTGCCGTAGCAGCGATTCCGTCCGCGGAAGGCAGTGAGGTCGCCATATCGATGGTAAACGACACGGCCGAGCCGGTCACGGTGGAGCTTCAGGCGTTCCTCGTTTCGCTCGACGGCGAACGGCAACCGCTGCTCGCCGTCGCGGGGACCTGCTCGCCCGATCGTGCTGCGACGCTCGTGGCCATTGCCGCAAAGGACATCCCGTCCGACATGCTTCTCTTCTGGTCTTTCGAAGCTTCGAACGGATCGACCGGCGAGGGGCATTATGTCAACGGCACCTATAAAGCGCTCGATCTCGCGCCCTCCGGTCTGACAGTCGAGGCAGTACCTCGGCCGGATGGTTCCTTCGATGTCTCGGTGAAGGCGGCCGGGCTTGCCCTGCACGTCATGATAGAGGCCGATATCGAGGGGCGCTATTCGGATAATGCTTTCGACCTGACCGCCGGCGAGACGAAATCGATCCGTTTCAGGCCGAGGGTGCCGGTCGATGCCGGCGCGAGCCCGCGCTTCAGCGCCTACGATCTCGAAACCTGCCAGGGAAAAGGGTGAAGGCACACTCCCACTCCCAGGCGACCGTTCCAACCACCAGGAGAGTTCGATGAAAGATGTCAGCTTCCAGCTTTACAGCGCCCGAAATTTCCCGCCCTTTGCCGAAGTCCTCTCTGCCATCGGTTCTGCGGGCTACACGCAGGTCGAGGGTTACGGAGCCCTTTACGCGGCACTCTCTGATGCGGAGATCGCCGAGTTCAAGGCCGGACTCGACCGCAACGGCCTATCCATGCCGACAGCCCATTTCGGCTTGGACATGCTGGAGGGCAATCCGTCCCGCGTTCTGCAGATCGCCGAGTCGCTCGGCATTCGCGCTATCTATTGCCCCTACCTGATGCCGGATCAGCGCCCGAGCGATGCGACCGGCTGGCGGGCCTTCGGGGGCCGTCTGCAGGCGGCCGGTAAGCCGTTCCGCGATGCCGGCCTCGATTTCGGTTGGCACAATCACGACTTCGAGTTTCACGCGCTCGCCGACGGCTCGGTGCCGCTCGACCAGATCTTGGCAGGCGGTCCCGACCTTTCCTGGGAAGCCGATATCGCCTGGATCGTGCGCGGCGGAGCGGATCCATTCGCCTGGATCTCGAAATATGGCCCCCGCATCACGGCGGTCCACGTCAAGGATATCGCGCCTAAGGGCGAGAAGGCGGACGAGGACGGTTGGGCCGATGTCGGGGAGGGGACGCTCGACTGGAAGGCACTGATACAGGCGCTTTCCAGGACGTCGGCGAAATATTTCATCGCCGAACACGACAATCCCAGCGATTTCCGGCGTTTCGCCAAGCGCTCGCTGGCCTCTATTCAATCCTACTGATCGACGGATAGGCCCATGACAAAAGAACTTGGCGTCGGCATCATCGGATGCGGCAATATTTCAACGACCTATTTCAAACTCGCTCCACTGTTCAAGGGTATCAGGATCGCCGCATGCGCCGACATCAATCCGGTGGCGGCTGAAGCACGCGGCGCGGAATTCGACGTCACGGCGCAGAGCATCGAAGCGCTTCTCGCCAACCCGGAAGTGGACATCGTCGTCAATCTGACGATTCCGGAGGCGCACTTCCCGGTTTCAAAGGCCATTTTGGAAGCGGGCAAGCATGTCTATTCGGAAAAACCTTTGGTGCTCTCGCTGGAGCAGGGGGAAGAGCTCAGGAGCATCGCCACGAGGAAAGGGCTGACTGTCGGCTGCGCACCGGACACTTTCCTCGGCGGTGCACACCAGCTCGCCCGCAATTATATCGACGCGGGCAAGATCGGCCGGGTCACCTCCGGCACCTGTCACGTCATGAGCCCCGGTATGGAAATGTGGCATCCGAATCCGGACTTCTTCTTCCTGCCGGGCGGCGGGCCGATCCTCGACCTCGGGCCCTATTACATTGCCAACCTGATCAACCTGATCGGACCGGTAAAACGCGTAGCTGCACTGTCCTCCATGGCAAGCACGACGCGGACCATCACCAGCGAGCCCCGAAAGGGCGAGGTTATCCCGGTCAGGACACCTACCAACATACACGCCCTGCTCGAATTCCAGAACGGTGCGACCATCACCCTCTCGGCAAGCTGGGATGTCTGGGCGCATCGCCATGCAAACATGGAGCTTTACGGCACAGATGGCTCACTCTTCGTTCCGGATCCAAATTTTTTCGGGGGCACGGTCGAAGCCAGCGGACGGAACAAGGACATACAGCCGCTCGAAATGTGGGACCATCCGTTCGCCGTCAACAACTGGGACCATCCGCTCGGCCCGATCGCCAATTATCGCGCGGCGGGGCTCGCGGACATGGCAGATGCGATCCTCAAGGGCCGCGACGCTCGCTGCTCGCTCGAACGCACGCTGCACGGGGTCGACGTGATGGTTTCGATCCTGAAATCGGGCGAGGAGGGAGGCTTCGTCACATTGTCGACGACCTGCACCCAGCCGGCGGCGCTTGGAATTGAAGAGGCGAGGGCGCTCTTGCGCTGAAGTGGCGCCACGGCAAGTCCCTCCCCCTTGTGGGGAGGGGTTGGGCAGGGGTATTCACTCCCATCCCGAAACAAGGAACATTTACCCATGGCCTGGCAACCGGCGGAAAATCGATACGAGAAGATGAAGTATAATCGCTGCGGCAGGAGCGGCTTGAGGCTGCCGGCGATTTCCCTGGGCCTTTGGCACAATTTCGGCGACGACACGCCGCACGAGCGTAAGGTTGACATGTGTCGCACGGCGCTCGACCTCGGCATCACGCATTTCGATCTGGCCAACAATTACGGCCCGCCGCCGGGCACCGCCGAAACCGCCTTCGGCGAAATTATGCGCAGTGATTTCAGCGGCCTGCGCGACGAACTCATCATCTCGTCCAAGGCCGGCTATTACATGTGGCCCGGCCCCTATGGCGAGTGGGGCAGCCGCAAATATCTTATCGCCTCCTGCGACCAGAGCCTGAAACGCATGGGGCTCGACTATGTCGACATCTTCTACTCCCATCGCTTCGATCCGGAAACGCCGCTCGAAGAAACCTGCGGAGCGCTCGACCACATCGTTCGCTCGGGACGTGCGCTTTATGTCGGCATTTCCTCGTACAATTCGCAGCGCACGCGCGAGGCGGCGGCGATCCTGAAAGAGCTGGGTACGCCCTGTATTATCCACCAGCCGAGCTATTCGATGCTCAACCGATGGATCGAGGACGACGGCCTCGTGGACACGCTGGAGGAGCTCGGCATCGGTTCGATCGTCTTTTCGCCGCTGGCTCAGGGCATGTTGACGACAAAGTACCTGAACGGCATTCCCGAGGACAGCCGCGCAGCGCAGAACCACTTCCTCAAGAAGGAGTTCATCCGTCCGGCGATCATCGACAACATCCGCAAGCTGAGCGCCATCGCCGAACGGCGCGGCCAGACACTCGCCCAGATGGCGCTCGCCTGGGTGCTGCGCGGCGGCCGCATCACCTCGGCGCTGATCGGCGCCAGCCGTTCCGCGCAGATTATCGATTGCGTGAAGGCACTGGAAAACGACAGTTTCACAGCAGAGGAACTGAGCGAGATCGATCTTTACGCGCGCGAGGCCGACGTGAATCTCTGGGCTAAGTCTGCGGAGCTTTGAATCTGCTCGAATGCATTGATTTGCCTCCATTTTGAGCAGTCTCAACCGGTTTGCGGCGTCTCATACAAAAGTCGAAGACGGCGCCGTAAAACGGCTGCTGGACATGCATTTGCGAATGGGTATGGTGCGTGGGTGCCGTGATGTGCGCAGCCTTCGCGGGCTTCGGCGTCTCCGGCCATAACAAGGAGGAAGAGCCTTGCGTCGCCCCGGATGGGAAGGACGAAGGTTCGGTGGGTAACGGGGCGGGCTGAACCGTACCGAAACTGCCCATGGCGGGAAACAGGGAGGAACTATGGATCGCCGTTCATTCATCAAAAATGCGAGCATTGGCGGCCTGGGTGCGGCTGCCGCGTCGGCACTGGCTGCGCCAGCCGTTGCGCAGAGCAACCCGAAGGTCACGTGGCGCTTGACCTCGTCCTTCCCGAAGTCGCTGGACACCATCTATGGTGGTGCGGAAGTCCTGTCGAAATACGTGTCTGAAGCCACTGACGGCAATTTCCAGATCCAGGCCTTCGCAGCCGGCGAGATCGTACCCGGTCTTCAGGCTGCAGATGCCGCGGCTGCCGGCACCGTCGAAGCGTGCCATACGGTCGCCTATTATTATTGGGGCAAGGATCCGACCTGGGCGCTCGGCGCAGCCGTGCCCTTCGCGCTCAACGCCCGCGGCATGAACGCCTGGCACTATCATGGCGGCGGCATCGACCTTTTCAATGAGTTTCTCGGCGCCCAGGGGCTCATCGGCTTTCCGGGCGGCAATACCGGCGTCCAGATGGGCGGTTGGTTCCGCAAGGAGATCAAGACCGTCGCCGACATGAAGGGGCTGAAGATGCGCGTCGGCGGTTTCGCGGGCAAGGTCATGGAACGTCTCGGCGTCGTGCCGCAGCAGCTCGCCGGCGGCGATATCTATCCGGCGCTCGAAAAAGGCACGATCGATGCGGCCGAATGGGTCGGCCCCTATGACGACGAAAAGCTCGGCTTCTACAAGGTCGCGCCCTATTACTACTATCCCGGCTGGTGGGAAGGCGGTCCGACCGTGCACGCCATGTTCAACAAGGCCGCTTACGAAGGACTCCCGAAGGCCTATCAGTCGCTCCTGCGGACGGCCTGCCAGGCCACCGACGCAAACATGCTGCAGAAGTACGACTATCTCAACCCGGCCGCCATCAAGCGTCTTGTTGCGGCGGGAGCGAAGTTGAGCCCGTTCAGCCCGGAAATCCTGTCGGCCTGCTTCGACGAGTCCAACAAGGTCTATGCGGAAATGGAATCCTCCAACCCCGCATTCAAGAAGATCTGGGATTCGATCAAGGCCTTCCGCGCCGAATATTTCCTCAACGCCCAGATCGCCGAATACAACTACGATACCTTCATGATGATCCAGCAGCGCAACGGCAAGATCTGAGCCGCTGTCGGAACTTTTGACGAGACAGGGCCCCGGAGTGCTTTTCCGGGGCCTTTTTTGGCGCATAAGCCTTCCTAAGCGATCTGGTTTCTCCGTCGGACGAGATAAACCAGGGCCGCGATCACAACGGTTCCTGCGATGAACAGGAATGCGGCTGCAGCGATGGCGGGGCTGATGTTTTCGCGGATCGTGGAGAACATCTGCCGTGCGACGGTTCTCTGGTTGGGACCCGCGACAAACAACGTCAGCACCACCTCATCAAGCGAGGTCGCAAACGCAAAGACTGCTCCTGAAATGATGCCCGGCATTGCCAGGGGCAGCGTGACTCTCCTGAGGACCACGATCGGCGGTGCCCCAAGGCTCGCGGCAGCGTTTTCGAGCCGGTGATCGATGCCTTGCAACGCGGCCGTGACGTTGACCACCACAAACGGAATGGCAATGACCGTATGCGCCACGATCACCCCCAGATAGGTGTTCGCGAGCCCGTACTGTGCAAACATCAACTGCATGCCGACGCCCAGAACCACCGCTGGAACCACCATCGGCAGCAGGAACACCGTGCGGAAGAAGCCGAACAGCAGCGATACGGACCTGCCGCGAAGTCCAAGCGATGCAACCGTCCCCAACACGGTTGCAAGCACGGTCGTTCCTGCTCCGATGATCAGGCTGTTGATGATCGAGCGCCTCCAGGCATCGGCCGTGAACAGTTCATCGAACCACCTCAGCGAGAAGCTCGGGATCGGGTAGTTGAGGAAGACGCTATCCGTGAACGCCAATGGCAGGATCGCAAACAGTGGTGCCATCAGAAAGACGACGACGGCAGAGCCGAATACTGCCTTGGATAGAGGAAGCGCTTTCATGCCTTTGCCTCCTCGGATGAGAGCCGCAAATACACGACATACAGAATGATCGTGGCGGTCAGCAGAACGATTCCGAGCGCGCCGGCCATGCCCCAGTTGGCCGCCCCCGTCGCATAATAAGCGATCACGGCGCTGATCATCTGGTCCTTTGCACCGCCGATCAGTGCGGGCGTGATGTAGTAGCCAAGAGCGCTCATGAATACGAGCAGCGATCCGGACACGACGCCTCGCAGGCTGAGGGGCAGAAGCACCGAAAGGAATGACCGGACAGGTGAAGCGCCCAACGAGGCCGCAGCCGGCATGAGGTTCTTGGGGATGCCGATCAAGACACTGAAGATCGGCAGCACCATGAATGGAAGCAGGACATGGGTCATCGCGATGACGACGCCGAGCCGATTGAAGATCAGAGGCAATGGCCCTTCGGTCAGGCCGATCGCCTGGAGTGTTAAATTGATCAAGCCGTTGTCTTGCAGAATGATGTACCAGGCGGCCGTCCTGACGAGGAGCGACGTCCAGAGCGGGAGCAGCACCGCTCCGAGCAAGAGTTGACGTTTCCATCCTGTGGTCGAGGCCGCAACCATCGCGAAAGGCAGCCCGATCAGAACGGTGCATATGGTTACCATGCCGGCCATGACAATGGTGCGAATCAGCGTTTCGCGGTTCGCCGAGGTACCGGCAGGCGCTTCGATGATATTGCCATTCAAATCGCGCGTCAGATCGACAGCTGCAAGAAGGTTCCTGTCGGTGACGGGCGAGCTCGCCGCATCCTGCACCGCAATCCAAAATGCCGGGTCGCTCCATCGCTTGTCGACGGAAATCAGGTCATCGAGGTTCGGGTTCTCGGCAACGGCCTTTCTGGTCTTGCTCATCAGAGTACGGAAACCGGACTTCGCGCTGTTCAGCCTGCGAACAAGGTCACCGAACAGTTCATCCTCCTGTATTCCCCGGATATCCGCGACCAACGCTCTCTGCGCATCAGCCGGCGGGGCGCTTGTACGATCCCAGCCGTCGAGGGCAGCGGCGATATTCGGAAGCGCCCGAGAAGCGACGGGATCGGAGACGGCCGTCTTCATCATGGTTACCAGCGGGGCAACGAAGAAGAAGGCAAGAAATAGCGCCAGTGGCGCAATCAGGACGAAGGATTTGGCGTGCCGCAGGAGCCAGGATCGTTGCTTCATGCGACGATCCAGCATTGTTCGGGGGAGAATGAAGCAACCGCCTCATCGCCGATACGAGGCGCGCTTGCTTTCCTGGTCGATTTTACGACGAGTGGTCCGCTCGCAGCCGCGGCGATCACCTGCAGGTGATCGCCGCGATAGACGACGTCGGACACCCTGACACTCAATTCATTCGCCGAACCGCCAGCGGGAGCGAGTTCGATGCGCTCCGGCCGAACGGACACTTTCACATGCTCACCCGGTTCGAACTTCGCGGTGGAAGCGACCTTGATTTGCTGGCCGCCCTCGACCGCAACATCCAAAAGGCCGTTCCGGCAGGCCGTGACCTTCCCGCTGAGCAGGTTGGTTTCGCCAATGAACTCGGCGACGAACTGCGTCGTCGGGCGGTCGTAGATTTCGGAAGGCTTGCCGATCTGCTCGATCTTCCCGTGATTGAAGATCGCAATTCTGTCCGACATCGTCAGCGCTTCGGCCTGATCATGCGTGACGAAAACGATGGTCAGACCCAAGCGATGATGGATGTCGCGAATGTCCATCTGCATTTGCTCGCGCAGCTTTTTGTCCAGGGCCCCGAGCGGTTCGTCCATAAGGACGACTTCGGGCTCGAAGACGAGCGCCCGCGCCAGCGCCACGCGTTGCTGCTGACCGCCGGACAACTGGCTCGGCCGCCTTTCATGGAATTGCCCGAGCTGGACCATGTCCAGAGCTTTGCCCACTCGTTCGGCGGTTTCGCTGCGAGAGACGCCTCGCATTTTGAGGGGAAACGCCACGTTTTCGGCAACTGTCATATGGGGGAACAGAGCGTAGTTCTGGAAAACCACCCCCATGTTCCGTTTGTAAGGGGGCAATGCATCGACGCGCTTACCCTTGACGGAGATCGAGCCGCTGCTAGGAGCCTCGAAGCCGGCCAGCATCATCAGAAGCGTCGTCTTGCCAGAACCCGAAGGTCCAAGCATGCTGACGAATTCGCCCTGTTGGATGGCCAGTTCGAGATTGTCGACGACCGTCATGACGCCGAACGCTTTGCTGACGTTGTCGAAGTGAATAAATGCGTTGCCCATCATCACCCACGCAAACTTGAGAAGGGCCGCCCCCTGATTGACAAAAGGGTTATACCGCCCCTACAGCAGGGGCGGCAGAGCGGCGCGAGGTAAGGCCGCTTACTGAGCGAGCCAGGCGTTGAACCGCTGGGTCAGTTCTTCGGAGTTGTCGGTCCAGAAATCCACATCGAGGGCGACCGCACCATTCAGGTTCTTTTCCGTTGTAGGCAGCTCTTCCTGAAACTGTTGCGGGACAAGTTCGGTGGCCCCGAGGTTCGGTAGGCCATATGCGATGAACTCAGGAAGCTTCGCCTGGTTTTCGGCCTTGCTGGCATAGGCGATGAAGTCCATGCCCGCGTCCTTGTTCGGGCTGTCCTTGAGGATGACCCAGCTGTCGATCGCATAGACGCTGCCCGGGAAAACGAAGCCGAACTTCTTGCCCTCGCTCCGGTTGATACCGCTGATCCGGCCGTTATATGCCGACGTCATCACGACCTGGCCGGAAGACAACAGTTGAAGCGGCTGCGCCCCGGCGTCCCACCAGATAATATCGGCCTTCAATTCATCGAGCTTCTTGAAGGCGCGATCGACGCCGCCCTCGCCACTGAGCACATCGTACACCTGGTCGGGGGCGACGCCATCGGCCATCAGAGCGAACTCGAGCGCGTATTTCGGTCCCTTGCGCAGGCCGCGCTTGCCGGGGAATTTCTTGGTATCCCAGAAATCGGCCCAGGTCTTCGGACCCTCTGCAAGCTTGTCACCGTCATAAGACAGGCCCGTCGACCAAACTATATTGCCGACCCCGCAGTCGCTGACGGCGGCGGGAAGATATGCTTCCTTACCGCCCATTTTCTGCCAGTCGATCTTCTCGAAGATGCCGTCGGCACAACCCAGCGCCAATTCTTCGGCTTCGACTTCGACTACGTCCCAGTTCGGGATACCGGCCTTTACCTTGGCCTGCAACACACCGTATCCACCCTCCCAGCTTTCATCGAGGACAGGTTTCCCGGTTTCCTTGGCAAAAGTTTCGAAGAAGATTTTTCGTTGCGCATCCTGGAAATTTCCGCCCCAGGACACGACGGTGAGGTCGCGCGCTTGCGCGCCGAAGGTGCCTGTCATCAGGACGCTGGAGACAATGATAGTGGCTTTGAGAATTTTCAACGGACGCGCTCCCCATTAATTTCGACTGGAGGGATAGAAAGCAGGTTTAGGAGGTTTGGGAAGTGGGGATAACCGCCCTGGTTACTATTCTCACCACGGATGTCCTGTGGCCGGCTCGTCAATAAGTCGGCGGCGTGATGGCGCTCACGACCTCGCTCTGGCCGTCGTGAACGTTCCGGAAACGATGGGGGAGGCGGCTATCGAAATAATAGCCGTCACCAGGGTGCAACACACGCTTCTGATTGCCTACCGTCACCTCGACTGCTCCGGACAGGACCATGCCGGCCTCCTGGGCTGCATGCGTGAACTCCTCGCCGGTATCTGCGCCGATCGCGTAACGTTCGTGGAGCATGAGCATCTGTCTGTTGGGGTGGTCCAGTCCGATGACGCGATAGGAGATTGTATCAACCTTTCCAATCTCGATGAGGTCGGTCGAGGAACAGAACGGCGTATACGGAAGGCTCGATTGCAGGTCGGAAAAGAAGCCGGGCAATGTGGTGCCCAGGGCATCGAGCACCGCGCCGAGCGTGTCGATCGACGGGCTCATCCGGTCTCGCTCGATAAGTGAAATCGTGGAGTGCGAAATTCCGGACCGCGCGGCAAGCTCTCTGACACCCAAGTCTCGTCTCCGGCGCAGTTCACGAAGTTTGCTTCCGATTTTCGGCATATGTCAGTTCCTCATCTGATCGGTTCGTCAGAATATCGCATTCCCGGCACGCGCTTCCTACCCGATACGCTCGCCTCTTGGTCAAAGTGGTGAGAATACTGAACAGGTGGTTTGTGGGCAATTGCCCGTCCGCAGCGGTTCAACGATGCTGAGTGCACATCACCCACAAAGGAGCTTCAAATGGCATCGCGTCTCAGTGCTTTGGACGGCAAGTTCACTCAGATCAAGAAACCTGGCCGCGATGCGGTCTCCGACACGGCTCCGGTTGAGAAGACGGTCAAGGAGATCATCGCGAACGTGCGCGAGCGGGGCGACGCCGCTGTTCGCGAATATTCGGCAGCCTTCGACAAAGTGGAGCTGGAAAAATTCGAAGTAAGCCAGGAGGAGAGGCTGAAGGCTGTCGCGGAACTCGACCCGCAGACCCGCGAAGACACCGAATTCGCTATTGCGAATGTCCGCGCCTTTGCAGAGGCTCAGCTCAAGACCATCCTCCCGCTGGAGATCGAGACGCTTCCCGGCCTGCACCTCGGCCACCGTGTCATTCCGATCGAAATCGTGGGCTGCTACGTACCCGGCGGTCGCTATCCCCTCCTGTCCGCTCCGGTCATGACCATCGTGCCGGCCAAAGTCGCCGGTTGCGATCAGGTCATCGCCTGCCTCCCGCCGAATGCACATCCTGCAATGATTGCCGGCTGCCATCTGTCCGGCGCTGATCGAATCTTCCGCGTGGGTGGAGCCCAGGCGATCGCAGCAATGGCATCCGGAACCGAAACCATCCCTGCAGTCGACAAGATCGTAGGGCCCGGCAACGCATTCGTAAACGAAGCCAAGCGCCAGGTGTTCGGTCAGGTCGGTATCGACCAGCTTGCCGGTCCGAGCGAAATCTTCATCGTCGCTGACGAGACCGGCAAGGCGGCGATGATTGCCACCGACCTCCTCGCTCAGGCGGAACATGACGTTCGCACCCGCGTCGGCCTGATCACGACCGATCGCAAACTCGCCGAAGAGACCCTGGTCGAAGTCGAAAAGCAGCTCCAGGATCTCTCCACTGCCAACGTGGCCTCGGTCGCCTGGAAAGACTATGGCGAGATTACCGTCTGCGAAGACGAAACAACCATGATTGCTTACTCGGACTACATCGCAGCCGAGCACCTTCAGGTCCACACCCGCGACCCGCAGGCGACAGCCAGGAAGCTCCGCAACTATGGTTCGCTGTTCATTGGCGAACTGGCGAGCGTGGTTTACTCGGATAAGTGCTGCGGCACCAACCACACTCTCCCGACCATGGCGGCGGGTCGCTACACGGGCGGCCTCTGGGTCGGTTCCTACGTCAAGACCTGCACGCACCAATGGTTGGATGAACGCGGCGTTGCCGCCGTGGCCCCAGCCGCCGTGCGGCAAAGCGCTACGGAGCGGCTCGAAGGCCATCGTCGCGCAGCTGCCCTGAGGCTCAGCCCCCAGCAGTTCGCTGCAGAGTAATCGCCTCCCAGGCGTATAGAGCGGGATGATGAAAACTCTGCGCCGCTTTCCGCATCCCGCTCTAATTTTTTGGAATCTATCAGGCTCATGATTGCAGTGAAGCCATCTGACAGCGTCAGATGGCTTCACTGTTTCGGCGAATAGCGGAACGATATCAGTTGAACGATGGCGGCGCGCTGAGATCGGGTGCCGTATTGTTCTGCTTCGGCGCCGTATCCGGTTGGGCCGGCTGCCGGCTCTCGTCGAGCGGGCTGCCGCCCGGCAGCTGCAGGCCGCCGGGAAGGCCGAGACCGCCGCCATTGTCGGGCAGGGTAAGCCCGCCGCCGCCGGACCCGAAACCCGGAACTTCGATCTTGATCGTCGACGGATCGACCTCCGAGCCGGTGCCTTTGTAATGCAGGACCATCTGCGGGAACATCAGCGTCAGCGCAACCATGATGATTTGTATGCAGACGAAAGGAACGGCGCCCCAATAGATCTGCCCGGTCGTTACCGGCTGCATCCTTTTGCCGGTCACCTTGTCCAGATAGGGCACTCTGGCTGCCACGGATCGCAGATAGAACAGCGCGAAGCCGAAGGGCGGATGCATGAAGCTCGTCTGCATGTTGATGCCGAGCAGCACGCCGAACCAGATCAGGTCGATCCCCAACTTGTCGGCTGCCGGTGCGAGGAGCGGTACGATGATGAAGGCGAGTTCGAAGAAATCCAGGAAGAACGCCAGGAAGAAGACGAGCACGTTCACGGCGATCAGGAAGCCGATTTCTCCGCCAGGCAGCGCAGTCAGCAGATGCTCCACCCAGAGGTGGCCGTTGACGCCGTAGAAGGTGAGCGAAAAGACGCGGGCGCCGATCAGGATGAACAGCACGAAGGCGGAGAGCCTCGTTGTGGAGGCCAGCGCGGCGCGGATGACCTCCATGCTCAGGCGGCCCTTGGCTGCCGCCATGACGAGCGCGCCGACGGCGCCCATGGCTCCGCCTTCCGTCGGGGTGGCGATGCCGAGGAAGATCGTACCGAGAACCAGGAAGATCAGAGCCAGCGGCGGGATCAAGACGATGATTACCTGCTGAGCGAGCCGGGAAAGCGCGTTGATCTTGAACGCCCTGTCGGCAAGCGCCACCAGGTAGATGAACAGGACGCCCACCGTCGCTCCGAGGATGTCTGCGTTTTCTCCCTGCGTCGGGGAAAAATAGACATGGGCCGCATAGGCTATGCCTGCGGCGACGACCAGCGCGACGAGAAGCGAGGTTACGCCGGAACCGAGCGTGCGGGCTTCCAGCGGCAATGCCGGCATGGAGTCACGCTTCAGGAACGACATGAGCAGAATGTAGCCCATGTACAGACTCGTCAGAATAAGGCCGGGAATGAGCGCGCCGGCATACATGTCGCCGACGGAACGGCCGAGCTGGTCGGCGAGAACGATCAGCACGAGGGACGGTGGGATGATCTGGGCGAGCGTGCCGGAGGCGGCGATGACGCCTGAAGCGACGCGGCGGTCGTAGCCGTAGCGCAGCATGATCGGCAGTGAGATCAGGCCCATGGCGATGACGGAAGCCGCTACGACGCCGGTCGTGGCAGCAAGCAATGCGCCTACGAAGATGACGGCGTAGGCAAGGCCGCCTCTCACCGGGCCGAAAAGCTGGCCGATGGTGTCGAGAAGGTCCTCGGCCATGCCCGATCGTTCGAGCACTATGCCCATGAAAGTGAAGAAGGGAATGGCGAGGAGCGTATCGTTCGACATGACTCCCCAGAACCGTTCCGGCAGTGCGTTGAGCAGAGGCCAGGAGAGATTGATGGAGTCGGACAAGGGCGCAAGTTCGACGCCGATTATGAAGAACAGGAGACCGTTGGCGGCGAGCGAGAAGGCGACCGGGTATCCGAGCAGAAGGAACACGATCAGCGACACGAACATGATGGGCGCCAGGTTTTCAGCGACGAACTCGATCATGAACGCGCCTCCGGCGATACGACGTCATCGAGCGGTGCATGCGCAGGAACATAAGGCGTCGGATCGTCCATGTTGCCGGTCATGATGGCGATTTTCTTGATGATTTCCGAAACGCCCTGCAGGGCGAGAAGCACGAAGCCGATCAGCAGGATCGCTTTCGCCGGCCAGATGACGAGCCCGCCCGCGCTCGAGGAAAGTTCACCCGAGACATAGGACATGCGCACGTAGGGCACGAGGTAATAGAGCATAAGAACCACGAACGGCATCAGGAAGAAGACGTGCCCGAAGAGGTCGATCCAGTGCTGTACGCGGCGCGAGAACATTCCATAGACGACGTCGATACGGATGTGCTCATTCTGGCTCAGCGTGTAAGCGGCCGCGAACATGAAGGCGGCGCCGAAGAGATACCACTGCGCCTCGAGCCATGCATTGGACGACATGTTGAACGCTTTTCGGATGATGGCGTTGCCGGCGCTCACGAGCACCGCCACCAGGATGAGCCACGAGACCGCCTTGCCGATCTTTTCCGTGATGGTGTCGATAAGTCGGCTGAAGCCGAGTAACGGTTTCATCGAGTTCCTCCCCGCATTGATTTTTTGTTTTTTGCCAAGCACAGGCACAGTGCCGATTTCAAGCCTGCTTTCAAGTCCGGCACTCGATTTTCGGGGATAGCGATGAAGTCTCAGACGAAAGTCGAATATCGCTCACCGGCGAATGAACAAAACTTAGGCAGCCAAACGCGATTCCCGCCGATGTTCCGCCGCAGCTTTCGCCGAAGATGAAGCTCGTGCCCGGAACTCCAAACGATTCGCCCTTCACAATCGCTGCCAAGGCCGGGTTGAAGCGCCTGGCGAAATGTCTTGAAAAGGCGGTGGGTATGGGGCTCGATGCAGCACGCGAGGACGGAGACAAAGATGACCGCGACAATCCGCAATCCGGTTCTGCCGGGCTTCAATCCAGACCCATCCATCTGCCGGGTCGGTGACGATTATTACATCGCGACCTCGACATTCGAATGGTATCCAGGCGTACAGATCCACCATTCGCGCGACCTCGTGAACTGGCGGCTGGTGCGTCGTCCGCTCGAGCGGGCAAGCCAGCTCGACATGCGCGGCAATCCCGATAGCTGCGGCGTGTGGGCGCCGTGCCTCTCCTATTGCGACGGGCTGTTCTGGCTGGTCTATACCGACGTCAAGCGCCTGGACGGCAACTTCAAGGATGCGCACAACTATATCGTGACGGCGGAGGCGGTGGAGGCCACCTGGTCCGACCCGGTTTATGTGAACTCGTCGGGTTTCGATCCGTCGCTCTTCCACGATGATGACGGCCGCAAGTGGTTTCTCAACATGCAGTGGAATCACCGCACCGAAAGCTTCGGCGGCTCGCCCAAGAGCCCCGCATTCGACGGTATTCTGCTGCAGGAATGGGACGAGCGGACCCGCAAGCTCGTGGGACCGGTGAAAAACATCTTCGCCGGCAGTCCGCTCGGCCTTGTCGAAGGTCCGCATCTCTTCAAACGCGACGGCTGGTATTATCTCACGGTCGCGGAGGGAGGAACCGGTTACGACCACGCCGTTGGAATGGCACGATCCCGTACGATCGATGGCCCCTATGAGATGCACCCGAACGTTCATCTCATCACTTCCAAGGATCACCCGGAGGTGGCTCTGCAGCGTGCGGGGCACGGCCAATATGTCGAGACGCCGGACGGGCAGGCCTATCATACGCATCTATGCGGCCGTCCGCTGCCGCCGCTGCGCCGCTGCACGCTGGGGCGCGAGACAGCGCTGCAGAAATGCGTCTGGCGGGAGGATGGCTGGCTCTATCTGGAAAATGGCGGTCCGGTGCCGGAGCTAACCGTGCCGGCGCCCGGAGCCACTGGAACCGTCGCTGAGCGCGTCGTGAACGAAACAGACTTCGACGAGCTGGCGCTTCCACCGGAGTTTCAGTGGCTGCGTACCCCTGTTCCCTCGCGCATTTTCTCGTTGACCGCCCGGACCGGTCATCTCCGGCTCTTCGGCCGCGAGAGCATCGGCAGCTGGTTCGAGCAGGCGCTCGTCGCCCGGCGGCAGGAGCATCATTCTTTCCGCGCCGAAACAGTCATCGACTTTGCGCCCGATACATACCAGCAGGTGGCGGGGCTCACGCATTACTATAACCGGCAAAAGTTTCATGCTCTCGGCATCACACATCACGAGACGCTTGGGCGCGTTATCACCATACTCTCCTGTCCGGGGGATTTCCCGAACGGACGGTTGGCGTACCCGATCGGGAGCGGTGTCGCCTTAGCGGATGGCCCCGTTCAGCTTGCCATGGAGGTGAGGGACAACGATCTCCGGTTCTTCTGGCGGGGAACGGCTCAGGCCGAGTGGGCGGCCATCGGTCCTGTGCTCGACGCCGGCGTCATTTCGGACGAAGGCGGCCGCGGCGAGCATGGTTCCTTTACCGGTGCGTTTACGGGAATGTTCGCTTTCGACATCTCGGGCAGAGCGATCCCTGCGGACTTCGACCGCTTCCGGTATCAGGCGCTCACCGTATGAGATTTCGAAAGCGTATGAGAATTGTCTCATAAGCATTAGTAATCATTACCTAATTGTAATGTCCGTTTTCATATTCGGTTCAGGAAGGGAGGCCTAGTTTCACCGGGTAATAACGAAAGGGAAACCCCATGAAACGCCTTCTGATCGCGCTCGTCGCCAGCTCATTCCTTGCCGCGCCGATGGCGCTTGCTCAGCCGGCCGGCTCCTATGAACTGGCGCAGGCGCATGATCGCTATCGCCACAGGTCAGTCGATCGTCATGTCGAAAAACACATCGAGAAACGCATCGACAAACGTGGGAACAGGCATGTCGAGAAGCATGTCGAAAAGCGCGTGATCATCAAGAAGCACCGCTGGGCGCGAGGCCACCGCCTGAGCCCGTCCGAGCGGCGCCACATGGCTTATGTCCGCAACTATCGCCATTATAAGCTGCGGCCGCCGCCGCGGGGTCAGCAATGGGTGCGTGTCGACAATGACTACCTCCTGATCAGCCTTGCAACGGGTGTAATCGTCGGCCTTGCCTCGGCTTATTGAGCGATACCCCGTCTTCCCCCGATCGTAGCCGATCCGGGGAAGACCCCTCAGGCGCTCACGGGTGACCACGACTATCGGGCGGTTCAGGAGAAATGGTTGCCCAGCACCTGCTCGATGTCGCGCTCGCCGCCCTTTGAGATGAATGTACGCAGATCGTCGTGCAGTTTCACTTCGCCGACGCCATCGGGGTGGGTGTGCCAGTCCTTGCAGAACAGGACCAGTAAATGCGGCGTCAGCGCCTCCCATGACCGAACCAGCACGTCGTTGCGGGAATAGCCTAGAATGGTGCGGTGAAACTCAAGATCGCACTTCGCAAGGGCGATGGCGCTCGGGGCTCTGGTCAGCTGTTCCATACGCGCGAGTACCTCGTCCAGCGGCCGTAGTGCATCCGGGTCGGCTCGGACTGCGGCTATGGCATGGCGGATTGCCACGGCTTCCAAAGCAAGGCGAACCTCGCGAACTTTTGCAGCTTGCCCCCGACCAAAATCCACGACCTTCAAGCCGCGCGCACCGGCCGATGTCAGCAGGCCTTTTGCCGCTAGGCTCAAGATAGCTTCGCGTGCCGGAACCCGGCTCACGCCCATGGCTTCGGCGACACTGCCCTCTGTGAGGCGGGATCCGGCGGCCTGCTCGCCGCTTGCGATTGCCAGGACGAGTCGCTCCTCCACTTCCTCCGAAATGGTACGCGAACGCTGAATGGGGCTGAGCAGCTTTGTCATAGGAGTCTTTCCATGGTGATTGACTGTAGTATACCGTATTCTGTATAGGAAGCCATCGCTATTGCACGTGATCCGTCGCGCGCGTCGATAGGAGGATTGAAATGAATCTGGCTGGCAAAGTCGTACTCGTAACGGGGGCGGCGCGTGGGATCGGGGCGGCCATTTCTGTCCGGCTCTGGCAGGAGGGCATGTTTGTCTATGCCGCCGATATTGATGAGGAAGCGCTGGCCGGTGCGGCGCCGGCAGGCGCGGATGAACGTTGGATTCCGGCCGGGGTGGACATTACCGATCGGGGTTCGATCGACAGGCTTATTGCCGCAATCGGCCTGCGGTTCGGCGTCCTCCATGGACTGGTCAACAACGCTGCGATGCTTGACGCAAGTCTCTTAGCCGAACTGGACTATGACCGCTACCGCCGCGTAGTGGCGACGAACCTCGACGGAGCGTTGCTCTGCGTATTGAGCGCGCTTGAACTGATCAAAGCTTCCGCACCTTCGGCCATCGTAAATATCGCCTCTATCATGGGTATGGCCGGGTTGCGCGATGCAATTCCCTATTCGACGGCCAAGGCCGGTCTCATCAATATGACGCGCAATCTCGCGGTGGAATTGGCGCCCCAGTCCATCCGGGTGAACGCGGTCGCCCCCGGTTTCATCGACACGCGAATGGCGCGGCTTGCCGATGGCAGCAGCGAATATGCGACCGAAGAATTCAGGGAAGTCTATTTGAAGCACCGGCGGCTCCCGCTGGGTCATCCCGGAACCGCCGAGGATATCGCCGGACCCGTCGCGTTCCTCCTTTCCTCCGACGCCCGCTACATCACCGGCCATACGCTGGTGGTGGATGGTGGGGTTACTGCAACCTATTGATCGGACAATCCAATGACAGCCCATCTTTCTTCCGCCACATCCGTCCCCGGCTTCGACGCGCCGCCAATGCTGCGCATCTCCTCCGTCGCCTGTGTCCCCTTGGTCGGCGAAGCCCCCAAGGGAGGATGGGCCTCTGAAATCCGGCCGGAAGACTCGATTCATGCTCTGATTGCCGTTCACACCGAAGATGGACCATCGGGATATGGCTCGGTGTTCACGAATGGCCATCTGGCCCGCGAGGCGCTGCAGGTGTTGAAACCCCTCCTTGAAGGAGCGAATGCTCTGGAAACCGGGCGGACGACCGAAATTCTGCATCAGAATACATTCTGGATGGGGCGCGGCGGAACAATTACCCATGTCATAAGCGGCATCAACATCGCGCTGTGGGACATCCTCGGAAAGGTTACCGGCCTACCCGTTTCGACCCTGCTCGGGGGCCGTCACATCGAGCGGATCAGGCCCTATTGCTCGCTGCTCATGGACGAGCCCGAAATCATGCGGGACACGCTCGCCCGCTATCGGGAGCAGGGCTATAAGGCCTTCAAGATCGGCTGGGGTCCGTTCGGCCGGCGGGAAAGCTATCGATCCGACGAAGCCATCATCGCCGCTGCGCGATCGGAATTGCCCGAGGGATACGACCTCTTTGTTGATGCCGGGGCCAGCGACGCCTTCTGGCCCAATGGATTGAAGTGGGCCTTGCGCACGGCGGAAATGCTCCGCGCCCATGAGGTCGGCTGGTTTGAGGAGGCTCTGGTTCCGGACGATGTCGAGGGATTCGTGACCTTGAGGGCTAACGCCGGATTGCCCATCACCGGGGGTGAGGTGCTCACCCGCCGACAAGCCTTCCAACCCTTTATCGAGCGCGGTGCTTTCGACATCATACAGCCGGATGTGACCAAGGTCGGCGGTATTTCCGAGCAGAAGCTGATCCGCGAAATGGCGGCCTGCCATGGTGTCGAATATGTGGGCCATGGCTGGAATACGGCGCTTGGACTGGCGGCGGATCTGCAGATGGCGGCGGCCTTTCCCAATACCCGCTTTGTCGAATATATCGGCGGCAGCGCCTATGTCGACGGACTCCTCGCCCGGCCTTTCGAACTGAATGCCGAAGGCTATCTCGAAATTCCCTTCACTCCCGGACTTGGCGTCGCGATCGATGCCGAGAAAGTTCGGCGCTACGCACCGGACGCAGACGACCTCCGGCTCGCCTGATGCATGAATTTGCTGCGCCTTTGGCGACCGCTGATGCTGACCGGCGTCCGGCGCCTCAGCCTCGTCGGTGAGGTCACCAACCTCGGCTCGGCGCCGGTCATCTCAAGAAGAGCGCGGGCGCACGACCGCCCGAAAGGGTGATTCAGGCTTTGACGACGCGCGCCGACCATTGCCGGCGCGCTTCACTGCGGACGGTCAATATCGATCTAGAGAATACGGTATACCGTATTGCAAGACGCGGCTTCTTATGGCAGGGTGCGCCCAATGTTGAGGGAGGACTGAATGATACGCATCGATCTCAAAAGAATTTGCAGCGTGGCGGTGATAGCCATGCTGGCAACGCCGGCGCTTGGGGAGCCCGTGACCATCGCGGTATGGATGCATGAACATCCACCAAGACTGGCGCTGGACGAGAAGTTGGTCGCCGCATTCGAGCAGGCCAATCCCGACATAAATGTCGACCTGACCATTTTCCCGAACGCTCAGTTCGAGCAGCGGCTTCAGATTGGATTCGCCAGCGGCGACGGGCCGGACCTGTTCAACAGTGGCTCGTTCAATATCGGGCAATATCGCCATTCCCGATTGTTGGCTCCGGTCGATCTGAAGACGGTGGGTGTCGATGATTTGAATGAACTCAAGGCGAAATTCGGGATCGGCATCGCCGGCGCCGAGTTTGACGGTGTCGCTTACGGACTGCCGACGGAGGTGAGCAATTATGCGTGCGTCGCCAACAATGCGCTGTGGCGTACGGCGGGGCTCAATCCCGCAAAAGATGCACCGGCCACTTGGGAGGAGATGGTTGAAGTCGCCCGCAAGCTGACCCGCCGGGATGACGGAAATGTTCCGGTCGTACGCGGCTTCGACTTCAACTGGTCCGACCCGATCTTCATGTGGTTGACGTTCAACGCGATGGTGAACCAGCTTGGCGGCACCGTCATCGATGAGGCGGCGTTGACTGCGGATTTCGACTCGGTTCAGGTCCGCACGGTCATGGACTTCTGGAGCGCCTGGGCCAATGATTGGGCACTGGGCGGACCGCAATATACCGCGAGCCGCGATGCTTTTCTGGCTGGCGAACTGGCTACGGAATGCACCTTCGGCTCATGGGGACGCGATCAGTTCAAAGCGGCAGGGATCGATTATACCTTCTTTCCTGTACCGCGCTGGCGTGAAGGAACGGTCGATACCGGTTTCAACGCCTATGCCTATTACATGATGGTCAATGCCAATGCCCCGCCGGAACGCCAGGAGGCAGCGTGGCGCTTTGCCGCGTTCTATGCGAGCCAGGGCGAGGCCCTCTTCGAAGAAGCTGGGCTCTTCACCACGGTGCCGGCAGTCCAGGAGCTGGAAAGCTATACATCCGATGGTAGTAACACGATCTTCACCGACGAGCTGGACAAGGCGGTGTTTTCGCCCCGTGTGCCGGGTTTCAACGAGCTTGGCGACGCTCTGGCTCGCGCCCGCGACCGGATCGTTATAAACCATGAAGATGCTTCCGCCGCTCTCGGCGAGCTCGAGGCTGAGGCGTCGACCATTCTCGGACGGTTTTGACGCATGGCGATGAACGACGTACGACAAATGGCTGGGAGGTCCGTAACGGACCTCCCAGCTCCCTCCCTGACCAGGCACCGAAAATGGTGGGGTCTGCTGTTTGTCGCCCCGGCGGTCCTGTTCTTTGCCGTCTTCGCCATCTTTCCCATCGGCTTCGGCGTATATCTCAGCTTCACGCGGTATGATCTGCTGACGCCGCCGCAATGGATTGGGCTGGGAAACTACACCGGATTGTTTCGCGATCGCGCATTCCTCGTCGCTATCGGCAATACCATGCTTTTCGTGTTCGGGGCGACTGTTCCGGTGTGGGTGCTTTCCCTGTGGCTGGCGCTCCGGTTCGACCGCTGCTTTGCATCGCGAAATATATGGAAATCTTTGTTCTTCAGCCCTGTGTTGCCGCCATTGGTCGTCGTCGCCGTCATATGGAAGGTCCTGCTGCATCCGAATGGATTGGTGACGGGGCTCGTGGGGCCGATATTCGGCGTCACGGAAATACGCTGGCTTACCGATCCCGTTCTCTCTCGTCTGGTCATGATCGTGGTGAATGACTGGACGATGATCCCGTTCTTCTCGATGATCTGGTTGGCTGGGCTTGCGGGCGTTCCCGACGATTTGCGGCGAGCCGGCGAACTCGACGGTGCTTCGGACAAACAGATATTCTTTCTGATCACCCTGCCTTTGCTCAAGCCGACAGCCGTACTTGTCGCAGCTTTAAGCACGATCAACGCTTTCCAGGCGTTTGTGCTGCAATATGAAATGACCCCCGACCGGGGTGGGCCGGCTGACGCCAACCTGACGCTCGGCCTGCTGATCCTCAAATACGGATTCCAATATTTCCGCATGGGCGAGGCCGCCGCCGCCTCGGTGCTTTTGTTTGCCGTGATCCTGCTTGTTACGGCGGCGCAGCTATGGTTGGGACGACAGAAATGAGTGTTTTCGGTTCACCGGTTCGGCGCTCCGCAGCCCTGTCGGTCGTAATGACGGCCGTGGTGGCGATTGTCTTCTTTTTTCCGATTTATTTCATGCTGGTTTCGGCGTTCAAATCGGAGCCAGAAATCATCTCGCAAACGTTCAGCTTCCTGCCGCTTGATTTCCAGGGCCTCGGACAGTTCCAGCGGGCAGCCGAAATCGCCCCTCTGGGGACTTATCTATTCAATAGTTCGCTGGTCGCGGCCATCAATGTCGGGGTGACGCTTCTGTTCAGCGCGCTTGCCGGATACGGCTTTGCCAAGTTCACCTTTCCCGGGAGGACGGCACTCTTCCTCTTCGTTATCTCGACCATGATGATACCCACCCAAATTCTGGTGGTGCCGCTATTCGTCGAGATCAAGCTGCTGGGTTGGGTGAACTCCTACCAGGGTCTGATCGTGCCCGGCATGATGAATGCGTTCGGCGTCTTCATGATGCGCCAATACGTCTACGACATACCCGATGAGATAATCGAGGCGGCGCGGGCCGATGGCGCGGGCGAGATCCGCATCTTCTTCTTCATCGTGCTGCCGCTTCTCACGCCGGCTCTGGCCAGTCTGGCCATCATCATCTTCATCTGGAGCTGGGGAAATTTCCTTTGGCCCTTGGTTGCGGTGACGCGTGAAGAGCTGGCCGTCCTGGCGACCGGGATTACCAGCTATACGCAGCCCTATCAGCGCCAGCCCATGTGGGGAGCAGCCATGGCGGTGGCGACAATTGCCACGCTGCCACTGCTGGTGCTGTTCGTGTTTTTCCAACGATATCTTGTCAAAGGCCTGACGGCTGCGGCGGTCAAAGGTTAGAGGAGCAATCCATGAGTGAGATCGTGCTGCGAGGGCTGCGCAAGTCCTTCGGTTCCGTTGAAGTCATCAAAGAGTTCGACCTGACCATTGCCGATGGTGAGCGGTTGGTATTCGTCGGTCCCTCCGGTTGCGGCAAGTCCACCCTGTTGAGGATGATCTGCGGCATCGACGATATCAGCTTCGGCCGGATCTATATCGACGGGGTGGATGTCACCGCACTTCCCGCGGCAAGGCGTGGTCTTGCCATGGTTTTTCAGAATTATGCCCTTTATCCGCATATGACGGTGCGGCAGAACATCGGGTTCAGCTTGCGCGTTGCCGGCGTGGAACGCACCGTTGCCAGCGAGCGGGTGGTTGAAGTGGCGCAGAGCCTGCATCTCGACCATCTGCTCGAGCGTTACCCGCGCGAATTGTCCGGCGGTCAGCGCCAGCGCGTGGCCATCGGGAGAGCCATCGTGCGGCAGCCCAAGGCATTCTTGTTCGACGAACCCCTATCGAACCTCGATGCAGCCCTTCGGGCGGAGATGCGGCTCGAGGTGGCACGGCTGCACAGCACCTACGGCGCAACCATGATCTACGTTACGCACGACCAGACCGAGGCGATGACGCTGGCGGACCGGATCGTCGTCCTCAATCAGGGGCATATCGAGCAGATCGGCACACCCTCGGAGCTTTACGAACAGCCGGCAAACCGGTTTGTCGCCGAGTTTATCGGAAGCCCCCGGATAAACATCGTGGCTGGGCGAATGGGGCCTGAGGGCATGCTGCTGATGAGCGGCGCCGATCGGCAATTGCCGGTGGCCGCCACCCGCGACGTTCTGGCTGTCGGTATCCGGCCGGAGCATATCCGCCCGGTGGAAACGGGCGGTCACCTGAATTGCACCGTGCGCAATGTCGAGTTTTTCGGCGCGGAGAGCTTTGTTTATGCCGATTGCAATATGGGCGCGGACATCGTCTTCCGAACAGATGGCCGCGCGCCGCTTCGGCCTGGCGAAAATTGCCAGTTGCTGCTGACGCTCGAGCAGATGCTTGCGTTCGATGACGGCGGCAAAACTGTCCCTCTTCAAGCTGTCGTTTAGAGAGAACACCCATGAACGTACTGGCGATCGGAGCACATCCCGACGATATCGAAATCCTCTGCGGCGGCACATTGGCGCTTTATGCCGAGGAGGGGCATTCAATTTTCACGGCTGTTGCCACTGACGGTTCCGTAGGTACACCGGACCTGACGAAAGCCGAGATTTCCGCTATCCGCCGGCAAGAACAGGAGGCCTCCGCCGCCTTGTTGGGCGCGACACTGATCTGGATGGGGTTCGAGGATGAGTGGTTGTTTAACGATCGTCCCACCCGCACGGCCTTTCTGGACGCCATCAGGCAGGCTGATCCCGACATCATGTTCGTGCATTCGCCCAATGACTATATCGCGGACCATCGAGTGGCCAGCCAGATTGCCACGGACTGCCGAATTCCGGCCAGCGTGCGGCTGGTGGAAACGGCACTGCCTGCCTGCAGCAAGATTCCGCATGTCTTCTTCATGGACAACGTCGCCGGCATCGACTTTTCCCCGGAGCACTATGTCGATATCTCGTCGGTCTTGCCGCGAAAGGCGGAAATGCTAGCCTGCCACAAGAGCCAGGAAATCTGGATGCAGCAGGCTTATGGCGAAAGCCTGTCCGGTATTATGCTACGAAATGCGAGGCATCGCGGCCTCGCCATCAATGCCGAAGCCGCCGAAGCATTCCGTTCTCTCAGAACCTACCCGGTCACTCGAGGCGACGACCTGCTGCCCGGCAGAGCGCGATGACGTATCAGGTCGCCTAGGACAGGCACTCCTTCAGCGAAGCGCCGATGCTTTCCATCAGTTCGAAATAGAGGTCGGGGCCTGCATCGAGGGTGCCGCCTTCCGGGTCGAGCGTGCCGGATTTCGCCGGCGTGCCTTCGATCACGACGCCGACGAGCTTAGGCTCGAACTGCGGCTCGGCGAAAACGCAGGTCGCGCCCAATTCCTTGATCTTTGCGCGGATTTCGGAGAGTCGTTCCGCGCCGGGCAGCACTTCGGGGCTGACCGTGATCGAACCGGCCACGCGCACTTTGTAGCGGTGCTCGAAGTATTGATACGCGTCGTGGAAGACGACGAACGGCTTGTCCTTGATGGCAGCCACGGTCTCGGCAAGGCTCTTGTCGAGAGCGCCGATCCGCTCGTTGAGCTTCTCCAGGTTTGCCTTGTAAGTGGCGGCGTTGTCCGGATCTGCCGAGGACAGGGTCTTCTCGATCTCGGCCGCCATGGCCTTGGCGTTCATCGGGTCCAGCCACATGTGCATGTCGAATTCGCCTTCGCCATGATCGTGATGCTCATGGCCGGCTGCGTTCTCGGCACTCGCCGTTTCGCCGGCATGGGCATCGCCGTGATCCTCGTGCCCGTCATGGTCGGCTTCCCCCGCGTGACCTTCGCCCGCGTGACCCTCATCAGCGTGACCTTCTTCACCATGATCATGCCCCTCGAAAGCGCCGCCCTCGCGGAATTTCAGCTTGTCGAGCCCAGGGGCTTCGCCGAGTTCGACCACCCGGGCTCCTGTGCTGAGCGCATCAAGCGGCGTGTCGAGAAACGCCTCGAGGCCGGGCCCTACCCAGAATACGACCTTCGCGGCCTGCAGTGCGGCCGCATTTGAAGGCTTCATCGTATAGGTATGAGGGGAGGCGGCGCCTTCCATGATGAGCGACGGCTCGCCGACTCCCTCCATGATCGACGCGACCAGCGAGTGGACCGGCTTGATCGAGACGACCACATTGGGCGTCTCCGCAAGAGCTGGGGAGGCCAGAAGAACCGTCGAGGCGAAGAGAAGGGCAGTCGTCGATTTCATTGTTTTCTCCAGTTGTCCGGGAGGGCTGTGCCGGTTCTTGCGCACCGGCGTTGCTTGAAACGGCATTGTTATGTTATTACATCAATTGCGTTATGCTATAACGTGTGCGATAGCCAGTGGCAACCACCAGCCGGATTTTTTTGATGCTGAATTTCCGCTCACCAGAAACGACGACCTTGGTCAGTCTCGCCAATGCGGGGGTGTGTCGAAACGGGAAATGGCTCGTACGCGGCGTCGATTTTTCGATCAGCCGCGGGGAGATCGTTACCCTCATCGGTCCGAACGGGTCGGGCAAGACGACCACGGCGAAGACGGCGATCGGCGTGCTCAAACCGGATGAAGGTCATGTCGAGCGGGTTGCCGGCTTGCGGGTCGGCTACGTGCCCCAGAAGCTTGCCGTGGACTGGACGCTGCCATTGACGGTCGAGCGGCTGATGACGTTGACCGGGCCGCTGAAGCGCCGGGAAATCGATGAGGCGCTTGCCGCGACGGGCATGCTGCACATGGCGAAGGCTGAGGTCCAGCATCTTTCGGGTGGCGAATTCCAGCGGGCGCTTCTTGCGCGCGCGATCGCCCGCAAACCCGATCTTCTGGTCTTGGATGAGCCGGTGCAGGGCGTCGATTTTTCCGGCGAAATTGCGCTCTACGAACTGATCAAGCAGATCCGCAATCGCACCGGCTGCGGGATACTGCTCATTTCGCACGACCTCCATATCGTCATGGCGGAGACCGATACGGTCGTCTGCCTCAATGGCCACGTCTGCTGTCGCGGAACGCCGCAGGTGGTGAGCCAGAGCCCGGAATACCTCAAGCTGTTCGGACGTCGGGCAGCCGGCGCTCTTGCCGTTTACAGTCACCACCACGACCATACGCACCTGCCGGACGGGCGTGTGCTGCACGCCGACGGCAGCATCACCGAGAGCTGTTTTCCCGACGACGGCCATCACCACGGTGAAGCCGGCAATATCCATGATCACGAACCCGACTGCGGCTGCGGCCACCACACGCGGCTGCAGGGCTACGACGGTGCGGAGAAGCGTGATGCTTGACGATTTCTTCATCCGCGCGCTCGTCGCGGGAATAGGCATTGCCATGGTCGCGGGGCCGCTGGGTTGTTTCGTGATCTGGCGGCGCATGGCCTATTTCGGCGATACGATGGCGCATTCGGCGCTGCTCGGGGTGGCACTTTCGCTGCTCATGGACCTCAATCTTATGGTGAGCGTCTTCGTCGTCGCCTCCGCCGTCTCGGTGCTGCTTCTCTTTCTGCAGAAGCGAGGCGCGCTCTCGACGGACGCGCTGCTCGGCATCCTCTCGCATTCGGCGCTGTCGATCGGTCTGGTCATCGTCGCCTTCATGACCTGGGTCCGGATCGATCTCGTCGGATTCCTTTTCGGCGACATCCTCGCGGTTTCAAGAGCCGACATAGACATCGTATGGGGCGGCGGCATTCTGGTCGTCTTCGCGCTCGTCTATCTGTGGCGCCCATTGCTCGCTTCCACCGTCAACCCGGAACTCGCCGAGGCGGAAGGGCTCAAGCCAGAGCGAGCGCGGCTCTTCTTCATGCTGCTCATGGCTCTGGTGATAGCGATCGCGATGAAGATCGTCGGCATCCTGCTGATCACCTCGCTGTTGATCATACCGGCGGCAACCGCCCGCCGCTTCTCCTCATCGCCGGAAACAATGGCTGTGCTTGCTTCTCTCATCGGAGCGGTCGCCGTGGCCGGCGGGCTTTTCGGCTCGCTTCATTGGGATACGCCGTCGGGTCCGTCTATCGTGGTTGCGGCGCTGGCTCTTTTCGTGCTGAGTCTGCTGCCGGTCGGTCGCCGGATCGAGAGCGCCCCGCATTCTTCGCATGGAGGACATCACTGATGGCTACGCCTCAACTGACAAAGAACCAGGCGCTGGTCATGGGGGCACTAACCCATTCAGACGGGCCGCTGAGCGCCTATACCATCCTCGATAAGCTGCGCGACCAGGGATTTCGCGCACCGTTGCAAGTCTACCGCGCGCTCGACAAATTGCTTGAATACGGCCTGGTTCATCGCCTGGAGAGCCTCAACGCTTTCGTCGCGTGCGCGTGCCCGCATGAACACGAGCACGAGCATGGCGTCACGGCCTTTACCATCTGCGAAGGCTGCGGTCAGGTGACCGAGCTCCAGGACGAGGTGATCGAGGAACGGCTGTCGACGCTGGCGCGTGCGCAGGAGTTCAAAACGGAGAAGACGACGATTGAAATCCGGGGTCAGTGCAAGAGCTGCGCCATATAGGCTCCGGAAATTGGACGGAGTGTGGATCAATCCAGCAGCGTGAGCTGGGCAGCGTAGCGCTGCCAGTTCTTCACATAGTGTTCGGCCGAGCGCTTCAATCCTTCAACTGCGGCGTCATCCAGGGTCCGCACCACTTTGGCAGGGGCGCCGACGATGAGTGAGTTGTCGGGAAATTCCTTTCCCTCGGTCACCAGCGCATTGGCACCAACGAGGCAATTGCGGCCGATCTTCGCACCATTCAGCACCGTCGCTCCCATGCCGATCAGCGAGTTGTCGCCTATGGTGCAGCCGTGAATGATTGCACGGTGGCCGATCGTGCATCCTTCGCCGACGGTGACGGGTAAGCCTGGGTCAACGTGTACGACGACGGATTCCTGAATATTCGTGCGAGCGCCGATGCGGATCGGCTCGTTGTCGCCGCGCAGGGTCGCGCCGAACCAGATGCCGACATCTTCGCCAATCTCGACCTGCCCGATGATGTTGGCATCCGGTGCGACCCAATAGCTGCCTTCGGTCGGGGTCTGTGGTCTAAGCGGTCCTAGAGCGTAGAGCGGCATGCAAGGGTCCTTCCAGAGTTGCGGCTGTGTCCTTTAATCAAGCGCGCTCTTCGTTCCGCCCGTTCAAACGATCGTGACCGACATCGCGCCGATCCCATCGACGCCGCAGGCGACGACATCGCCGCGCGTGACGGGGCCGACACCCGCCGGTGTCCCGGTCATGATGATATCGCCCGGAGCGAGAGTGAAAAGGCGGGAGAGCTCGGCGATGATTTCCGGCACTTTCCAGATCATCTGGTCGAGATCCCCCTGCTGGCGCAATTCGCCATTTACCTTGAGCCATATGTTGCCGCTTACGGGATGGCCTATCGCAGTGACCGGAACGATCGCGGATACCGGGGCTGAATGTTCGAACGCCTTGGCGGCCGTCCAGGGCTTGCCGGCCTTCTTCGCTTCCGCCTGCAGGTCACGCCGCGTGAAGTCGATGCCGACACCGTAACCGAAGATGTGATCGCCTGCTTCTCCAGCGGGAATGTCAGCTCCGCCGCTGCGCATTGCGACAATCAGCTCAACTTCGTGATGCACGTCGGACGAGAGCGGCGGGTAGGGGAAATCCTCGCCCGGCAGCAGAATATTGTCGGCGTTTTTCTGAAAGAAGAAAGGTGCCTCGCGATCCGGGTCATGGCCCATTTCGCGAGCATGGGCTGCATAGTTGCGGCCGACACAATAGACCCGGCGCACCGGAAAGCCGACGGAACTACCCGAGATCGGCAGCAGGACGAGGGGCGGGGGTGTCAAAACGGTCTGCATGAACGTCCGGCTCCGTCATTCTCTCTCGGCTTCGCCCGAAGAGCTGGTTCGACAATATCGACGCATCGGATTCCGCCCTGGCGAAATTGGAGCGACTCCGAATGCGAATCTGGAGAGGACGTTAGCAGCCGAAACGGCTTCTGCAATAGGTCGGGCGTGAGAATGTGTTGGAGCCACTCCGGCGGGGCTCAGGCGCAGCGAGCATAAGCCTCAAGCTGGTCGCGTGTGAGGAACCGCCCGTCGGAGCGCGAGTTGAGATCCGGATGGCTGTATTCGAGGCGCGGGACTTCGGGAAGTTCGAGGGCCTGGCGTACGGTCATGATGCCGATTTCCTTGCGGCCGCTCTCGCGCTTCATACTGACTTCCACGATACGATAGAGATGACTCTCTCTCATGATAGCTCTCCCGTATTATTCTTTATGTCCCTCTATCCTGGGACCTTAAAACATTCGAAATTGGTTTTTGTGAGACAATCCGGAATGTAACACCCGTAGATGAAGGCTTCGCGACAGAAATCAGGCTGCTTTGCGAAGATTTTTGATTGATTTCGAGACGGGATCTCGCTGCTGGTGTGGTCCCCTCCTCATATGCGCTGAATTGACTGCAATAGTTCCGCCTGTAAGGGCGCGTGAATATTGCGACGCACAATAATTATATTACAATAGAGGCAAGCGCGGCTGCATACGCGGTAACGTCCTTTCCTTCCGAAATGCGTCCGGGCAACACCTCCATGTCACTGCTTGCCTGAAATCGTGAACGGTTCGAGAGCGGAAGAGGAAAGCGCGCGGTTTTCCGACTGCATCGCTCCAGCCTGTCAGAATCGATCGCGTTCATGACTTCAGGTCGACCCGGACCTGAAATCGCGACCTAGTGCGCTTTGAGCCGCGCCTCTTCAGCAGCGGATAGAAACAGCTTGCGCGCTTCCTCACAGGTGCGCCGCCCGTCGATCGCAGCGCGGCACGCACTTCGCGCGGCCACGTAGTAGGGGCCTCGATATGGCCAATGGTCCGCGAGGCACGCGAGCGCGTCGGAAGGTCCTTTGACCATGCGCACATCACCTCCGTTCAAACCAAGCTCGATAGGGTCTCTCCATAAAACCTGCATGCTTCTCCTCCTGGATTCGCAACGACACGAATTAAGGTTCGCCTCGTCAATCTGTGCACGGTCCGGTGAGGCAGCGATTCGGCGCTGCCGATATCATCTACAAAAACGCTGTCGACCCGGCCCGGTTCCCTCCCGAATATGGATCGGAGGACCAGTCCGAGCGCTTCAATGTAGCCGAGGGATCCCCATTTGTCCGCAACTTTGCTGAAACACGGTTTCCTTCTGCCCGCCGCCGTCACCCGAGCCGTTATCTCTCCCGCACTTCCCTTTTGCTCCTCCGTCGAGGGGCTTTATCGATAGTTGTTTTTCCATTTGCTACTCGTATAGGGATATATCCCCTTAAATCGCGGGGTTTCAAGCACTTGGCTCTCATCCTATACATTTTCAGGTGTTGGAGGCTGGAATGGTGAGGGTTGCAGAGATCCGTTTGACTTGGCTGCCGTTGCAGAACGGAACTTTCTGCGCGATGCTTGGCAGGCATGAAGTCGCTTTTGTCATGAAACGCCATGCTCTGAGTGATTGGGCCTGGCGCATTTCCCACTGCAACGGGACCGGTGAAACAGGCTTCCGCTATGCACCGACATTCGAAGGCGCGAAGGCGGAGGTTCTTGCCGGCATACAGGAGTGGTTCCGTCAGGCAGGTTTTGATTAAGCTTCAGCGGCATACCCGAAGATTGGAAAGCCGCCGCGCTGCGGGCGCAACGCGGCGGCTGGAGGGTGTGCTTCTAAGGGTCAGGCATATTTAAGTCGTCGTGCGTCAGTTGCTCGGCGTGGTCGTTGGGCTTTCGCTACCGCCTGAGCCGGTATCCTGACCGCCGCCTGAGCCGGTATCCTGACCGCCGCCTGAGCCGGTATCCTGACCGCCGCCTGAGCCGCCATCCTGACCGCCGCCGGAACCGCTGTCCTGACCGCCGCCTGAGCCGCCATCCTGACCGCCGCCGGAGCCGCCATCCTGACCGCCGCCGGAGCCGCCATCCTGACCGCCGCCGGAGCCGCTGTCCTGACCGCCGCCGGAGCCGCTATCCTGACCGCCGCCGGAGCCGCTATCCTGACCGCCGCCGGAGCCGCTGTCCTGACCGCCGCCGGAACCGCTGTCCTGACCGCCGCCGGAACCGCTGTCCTGACCGCCGCCGGAACCGCTATCCTGACCGCCGCCGGAGCCGCTGTCCTGACCGCCGCCGGAACCGCTATCCTGACCGCCGCCGGAACCGCTGTCCTGGCCGCCGCCGGAGCCGCTATCCTGACCGCCGCCGGACCCACTATCCTGACCGCCACCTGAGCCGCTCTCCTGGCCGGCGCCTGGCACGCTGCCGGCGTCGGCAACGACAAGAACATCGCCATGTTGACCGGAAAGCGCCGTACTCTGGCGCAGGCCGTCATCGAAGGCCGCTAGCGAGGCAAACGGCGTGGCAACGACATAGGCGAGACCAAGCAATGGACCGATGAGATTTTTTCCTGTTCTGCGCATTGTCCTGCTTCCTTCCCTGAAGTTTTGGACATGTTTCGAACCTCAGCCTCCAACGGGGCGAAGGATGGCACAGAAAGCACAGGCTTACGCAAGAATATTATAAACGTCTGATCTGCAACAGAATATCGGATTATAGGTACCCGCCGCCGCCCAAATTTGGCCACAAGATACAATCGGCAGTACTCTGTGACGGATTGCAATACATCCAACCGACCCGATAATGCTTTTTCTTCTATCGGTTATATTAAGAATTTCTCTTTCACTCGGCGATTGTGCCGGCTTTGCTGCAAACCGTTCGTGGTTTGCTGCATGTAGCGGTGGCAGGGCAAAACGGCTGGAAGAGGTGAAGCGAAAGCTGAAGAGAGCCATGGTTGTCTCCTCGTCGGGTCAACACCGCGTGAGGTTCCGATCTTGCCGCGACGTGAATCGCCCCTATCCTTTATTGTTCATCATGGAGGAACCGCATGGCAGACAATCCTGAGAAGAAAGGCCGCGATCGAGACCTGGTCTCCGAACAGGAGCACGAGGTCGCCTATCTAATGAGGACGGCCAAGGTGACGCGGCAAAAGGCGCTTCGAGCGATCCGGGAGGCCGGGCCAAGCCGAGAAAAGGTGATAGAGTATCTCGGCAAGCAATGACCCGGAATCAGCAGGAAGGCCGACGTTTCTCGCGCATCCCGCGCGCTCGGCAAGGCAGATCGAAGTCGCCGCGCCGGATTCCAGCGCCGCGCGACTTCGAGATCTCCTGAAAAGCGGCATAGGCGCCCTTGCTGTATTTCTCCCATGTGTTCGCCGCTGATCTCCAGACTCGCCATCGATGATGGTTGCGCGTGGGTGAGCGGCTCGGCAGCAAACGCCGAATGAGCAGCAAGTAGACGAGCCAGAACAACGCCTACTGGCCGAGCGAGTTCATCCAATTCCTAAAGTTCGAATCTGGTGGAACAGACGCCCACCTTAAGAGTTTTGCTGCAACACGTCCGTGTGAAGGAGGAAGGTTTGTGCCATGTTGCCCTCAACTTCATCTGTTCATGTCGTAGCTCCGGATGAGCACATTCTAACGGTCCAAGAGGCACTGGAGCCTTTGTACATGAAACTTGAGCAGGAGGCGGAGGCCAAGCTGCTCGAGGCAGCGGTGTCAGCCGGCTGGTCAGCCGAGGAAGCACTTGAAGCCATCGATGAGCTAAAACGGCATGAGCTCGAGTCAATAGCCACCCAGCACTAGAGGGTCCCTGAGCCTCGAAACCCTGATCCCCGGGGTCAATGCCGGGTTTGCGCCTCATGGCGCGATTTCCATTCATGCTGATGTTCAGAGCCGAACACATCCGGCTCCGCCTGAGCGACCGCGAAACCAAAGCTGCCCCGTTTCGTGCTGCCGGGCTGCTCGAAATCGTGGTGATAGGGGCCAGCCTCCCAATTGGGCTTTGCGCTCTGTTCGCCGCTAACCAAAGACCTCCGATGGGTCCCCAATTCTGGGCACTTCGACTATCGATTGATTGTTCTTCTTTTGTTCTTGCATTATCTCGTCGTCATGGTCGAGACAATTGGCGAAGCTTTCAGCCTGGGATGGCAGCTTAAAGCAAGGTGTGCGTTCGGAAATCGTGAGGGCATGAAGTCCGTTCGGCAGTGTACGTGGAGCTATGATCTGGACATGCTGACGCTGGTCGCGACCCGCGGACGGGACTTTCCGCTGGCGATGCTCGCCAGTCGCCTCCGCTGTCCGCGATGTGGGTCCAGGCGCATTGCCGTCGTGTTCATGCCACCGATTGAGGGAGATCGGCGGCGAGGGGCTGCATGATCTTGGTGTGGACTGTCACGCCCTCTCGCATTATGCGGATCTGCGCAGTATATGTTTCTGCCCGTCCCGGCGCTTTCGTTCGATGGTGCCCATGAATTTGCCACGAGCCCCCGACCGTTTGCGTCAATATAGCGGTAGCACAGCGGAAATAGGCTGAATTGGGATCAAACGAGAGCTGACGAGATATGAAGGAAACGGCGCAAACGGCTGGAAACGTGGGGGAAGGCAAGTACTTCAAGGCGCCTGTCTTCGCCGTGGCGCCTATGATCGACTGGACTGAAATAGCGATTAAATTAAGCAAAAACAACGGCGCTCTTAGATTTGTAGCAATATTGTAGCACGTCGATGTCGCTCTGGCAGGATCAACTAGTCATAAACGCCCGTTTTCTGCGCCAAGTCGCAGTTTGGATGCCCTGCCGTGACTGGTTTGGGTGGGTAGCCGAAGTTCGGATGCCCCTCGGCTGAGATCCGCTCCCGGCCGGGTTGCAGTCATCGCTCCATCGGGAAACGAAAAAGTCGTTGCAGCGGAGAAGGTGTTCAGGTGCTCAATTTACTACCTCCGCAGCTATCGAGGACCGCTTGAGCATCCTGAAGATCGAGCGTCCCTTGGCCGTTAGAGAGACAGCCGAGGAGCGGCATGAGCAGCGCGCGGGCCTGCGCTCTACGACCCTGTGCTCGCCAAAGCCGGGCCAAACTCACCGCCGAGCGCAGTTCCCACATCTTCGCATCCTGCATGCGGGCGACGTCGAGCGCACGGCGGAAGCACGCCTCGATTTCGGCAGGATCGCATTCTGAGCTCGACGAGATGAGTTCGCCCTTGAGCCGATGCAGCTCCGCCTCGCACCAGCGGTTGCCAGTGCGCGTGACAATGGTAAGCGCCTCGTCAATCAAGGTGCTACCCTCGGCGAAACGATCAGCCTTTCCATGTGCCTCCGCGAGCAAGCCCATCGCCCAGGGCGCCGTCATTCCTGACCCGATCGCCTGCATCCCAGCCAACCCGTCTCGCAACCGCTCTATGCCTTCCGCGATCAGGCCCTGCTCCGCCAGCGCCCATCCCTTCAGGAAGACTCCCTGGGTGTGCCAGAATGGAAATCCGTGTTCGGCCGCGAAAGCCAAGGCCAACTCCGCCGCCCCTTGCGCCTTGGCGATGTCGCGTCGATGCACGTGCAAAATCGCCGCCCAAGTCAGTACATAGGCACGGCTGAACAAATGCCGGAGGCTCGCGGTCATGGTGAGCGCCTCGTCCATCAGCTCCAGCGCCCGGTGATCGTGGCCGAGATACCACAGCGCCATGCCACCACGGCACAGGCAGATCGGCCCTCCATCCTGTCCATAGAGCGCTAGATGGGCGCGGTGCTGGGCGATGTCGTACTGGCTGATCCCGTGCTCGAAGTGCTTCCATGCCGAGGCGAATTCGCCGCGCCAGGAGCAGGTAATGCCCAAAGCATAGGACGCTTCCACCACGAGCACAGGGTCCGATATCTGCTGCGCCAACCTCAGAAGCCGTTCGCCAAGGTCCCGCGCCGCGGAAAGCTCGGACCGCACCGCGTGATGAATGGTGAGACCGAGGAGCACCGGGAACAGCCTTGGCGTTTCCTGGATCCGCTCCGCGAGGTTGAGAGCACGGTTGTAGATGCGCTCGACCTCCGGGTGGCCATAGCCCTTTGCGGCGGTAAGCACTCGTCCCATGGTGATCAATAACGTCAGCTCAAGCTCGAAGCGCTCCGGATTCTCGGGCATCTGGGCGAGCAGGTCGAGTGCCTTGGCCAGATGGCCGACGGCCTCGGCATTCGCCGCCCGCTCGGTTGCGTGCTCGGCGGCCCGGTGCCAGAACACGACGGCTTGCGGCAGCTCTCCTGCCTCCGTCAGATGATGGGCCAGGAGCTCCGGCTGAGCGAACACGACATGTGGGGCGAGTTCTTCGAAGACCTGCGCAATACGGCGATGTAGTTCCCGGCGGCGGCTCTTGAGGAGCGACTGATATGCGGTATCTCGGACGAGCGCGTGCTTGAAGCTGTAGATCGCGTCAGGGGGACTTCCGCGCCGAAAAACCAGCTCAGTAGCAACCAGTTGATCAAGCCTTCTCTGCAGCTCATGCTCATTGAGCGCTGCTAACGCCGCAATCAGCTCATAGGAGAACTCGCGCCCGATGCAGGCGCCGATCTGGGCTACCACCTTGGCCTTGCCGAGACGGTCGAGGCGGGCCATCAGCGAGTCGTATAGCGTTACCGGGATCGCCAGCGGCGGCATATGTGCAGTCAGTCCAAACTGATCGCCGGCCACTTCCAGGAGACAAGATTCGAGCATGGTTTTGGTCAACTCCTCAAGGTACAGCGGTACGCCATCGGTGTTGGCCAGGATGTAATCGAGCACGCCAGCAGGCAGTGCCTTTCCGCCCGCTAGCCGTTCGACCAGCAATTGAGCGTGCACCCGTTCGAGCCGATTCAGGACCACCTTTGTCACGTGCCGGTAACTACGCCAAGGCGGGACGAACTCGGGCCTATGGGTAATGACCAGCAGCACCGGGAGCTGTCGGATCTGGTTCACGAATAAGCCGAACAGCTCAAGGCTACTCGCGTCCAGCCAGTGAGCGTCTTCAAGCACCAGCAGCACCGGCTGCTTCGCAGCCAGCCTGGCAAGCTGGGCGATGAGCACGTCGACGGTTCGGTTTTTACGCTGTTGGGGCGCAAGATCCAATATTGGACAGCGGTCGGTGCCTGGTATGCCGAGAAGCTCCGCCAACAATGGGAGCGCTTCGCTCACCTCACCCATCTGTTCCGCGATCAGCGCCCGGAGTTTGGCGAGCTTCACAACCGATGAATCCTCGCGTTCAAATCCTGCTTCCTGTTCAAGCTGGGCAATCACCGGACGAAGCGCGCTGTTGACGTAGTATGGCGAGGCGAAGTAGCGAAGCAAGCTGTGTGGTTCTCGACAGAGACGCTCGCGAAGGGCCACGGCGAGACGCGACTTGCCGATTCCGGCCTCACCCTCGAGCAGGACGACCTGACCTTTGTTGGCCTTGGCCTGAGTCCAGCGATCGACCAACAATGCGAGTTCCCGGTCACGGCCGACCAACGGCAGAACGGTCGCGTGACCGGCCTCGAAGCGGTCGTCGCCACGCACTTCGCCGAGCACCCGAAACGCCTCAGCCGCCCCGGAAAAACCTTTGATCGGCCGCAGTCCGATGCTTTCAAGCTTGAACTGGCCCCGTAGCAGTGCGCGCGTCGCTTCGGCAATGACCACTGTGCCGGATCCGGCCAACTCCTGTAGGCGGGCCGCCAGGTTTGGCGTTTCACCTACGACGCTGCATTCCTCGGCCTCGCCGGTGCCGATGATGTCACCCACCACGACCAGACCAGTGGCGATTCCGATCCGAACAGCCAGGTGTTCGCCCGCCGCATCCAGCCGGTCGACAGCTTCAACGACCGCGAGGCCGGCCCTCACGGCCCGCTCGGCATCTTCCTCGTGAGCCTGCGGATAGCCGAAGTATACGAGAACGCCGTCGCCCATATACTTGGCAACGAAACCGTCGTACCGGCCGACGATCTCGGTGGCGCAAGCACGGTAGGCAACGATCGACTGCCGTAGGTCTTCCGGATCGAGGCGGGCGGAGAGTGCTGTTGATCCAACGAGATCGCAGAACATCACCGTCAGCTGTCGCCGTTCCGCCTCGCTGTGGATCGGTGACACGGAGGGACGTAGTGCCGCGGTGGGTGGTGGCGACTGCCGAGCCAGGGTCGCCGCCGCCCTGAGAAAACGCTTGCGGTCACCAAGGGACAGTCCAAGCTCCTTGAGGTCGGCATCGGTGAGTTCGTCGACCACATCGAGATCGATGCCGTTCTTCAAGAAGGTTTGGCGATACTGCTCAAGCCTGATGCTGGCGAGCCAGTCTCCGATGTCGGGCATGACAAGCATCCTCTGACATGGTCCAATTCGGCTTGTTCTGAGGCGCTTTCCGAACGCGTCGAGGATCTTACACCTGTGGCCCTGGTCAGTCCTCGTAATATCAGCCCCAGGAGCAGAAAGCTGTCGACCACCACCGCCTTCCAGAAGGCTTGTACGGGTTCGCGGTTAGTCCCGCGTGAAGTTAAATTCCCGGAGCGGGATTGGAAGCATCGGAAAGGCTGTGCCCAGTCTGATTTGAATGAACTGGCAGTTTACTGCAAGAATATGGCCGTTTCAGTTACCTTGGGCACTTCATGACGGGAATTAGTTGCCACAACCGGTCATGGCGTGCTCGACCGAGGCTGGCGTTGAAATGCTTGAAGGCGTGGGTCTTAGAGATCTTCTCAAGCCTGCAAATGAAGGCATCAGCAGCTCCGGCCCCCTAGTGAGCAATTTGCCCGGTGCCCGCGGCCGGGTTGCCTCTGCGGCAACTCCAGGTATGGTGCCCCTTTCGCCTCGATGCGAAATCAAGGCCGGTGAAATAGTCGCCGGGGATGATCCCGATCCCGTCTCTGTGGATGGCCGACTGCCTCGAGCGCGCCGCTGAGATGCACGCATCGGAAATCACCTTTGAAGCAAAGCATCGAGCGCATCTTCGGCCAAATCAGCCGAACGCGTAAAGCGCTGCGACCGCCATGTCTCACCGATCTGGCTGCGCTCAAGCACCAGGTGATCGAGAGATAGTTGTTACCGGACATGGCTGACGTCGGTCCGGCAGAGGCAGTACCTATTACAACGGCATCAAGGATCCCACTCAACGCCGCCGCCATCGGAGAGCGGCGGCTTTCGGTCGATGTTTCCGGTTCGATCCGTCAGGCCGGAAAGTTCACGCCGTCGATTTGAACGCTAAGAGAGCGCAAACGCGGTCACGGACGATCGAGAAACGTCAAAATCAAGTGGGCCACCTTTTCGGGGGCTTCCCAATGGATGTTATGGCCGTGCTCGGGAAGAGAAATGATCTCCGCGCCGGCGATCGCGTCTTTCATCTGGACCTGATGTTCCTCAGTCGCGATCGTGTCCTTCTCGCCCCGCAGGATGAGCGTCGCCGCGGAAATATCCTGCAAAAGCGGCGACGGATCGTAGGCAAGCTGCTCGTAATAGATCGAATGCCAGATTCTTGACGGAAGGGCGGCGCTTTCGCGTCGCGCATGGGCCAGAAAATCCACGTCGATCAGACCTGCGCCAGAGCACCATTCCCGGATGAATGCGCTTTCTGGATCGATCGGATCGCTGAGCATCTGGATGTTTTCCCACAACCATCCCTGACGCTCGCGCAGTGCGGCGGAGGTCGACATAAGAACGATTTTTCGGACGAGATGGGGCCACCGCTCAGCGAGCGCTTGCACAAGCCGTCCACCAAGCGAATGGCCGACTAGGTGGCACGGCGCAAGGTCCAAGGCCACCATCAGCAACCGGACATCATTCGCCAGCTCGGGAATAGTGTAGCAGCCCTCAGGCTGGTCGGAATTCCCATGGCCCCGCAGGTCTGCGGCTACGACGCGAAAACCCGGCGCCAGATATGGTGCGGCGAGGCTCCAGCTTCGGGCGCTGTCGGTAAAACCATGGAGCAGGAGGATGGGCACGCCGTTGGGGTCGCCCATCTCGATATACGCGAGCCGGAGCGCGTTCGGCAGCACGACGGTCCGCTTCAGCGTTGAAAAATGCTCTTGGGAAATCGGTTCAACCACACACGTCCACCTTCAAGGTTGAATTCATATTGTTCCTGTAACTGTGGCTATTGTAGTGTCCGCTTCGGGCCGGCATCGGAACTCTCAGCGTAATGGCGAATGGCGGCAACGGGTCGGAAGCGGGCGAGCCTCCGTAACCGCCGAAAGGAACAAAGGCAGAGCCACCGGCATTCTTGGACGTAGCGCGAGCGCCCTTATATTTTCATCGGTGCAGTTGACGGAACTCCCTTAGTGCCGCCTCGCGCCTCCGATCCAGATAATCGGCCAAATCTTGCAAATAGACGCCCTTCTGGCACTTCTGAGACGTCTCCGCCCTCACTACCGGCAGGGCGATTTCGCCAGTTCCGACCTTCCGAAGAAATTTGTCAGGCGTAAGGTGATTGAAATAGTCGCGGCAGACATCCTCGACAGGAATGATCGCCTTGCCGCCATACTGGGCGAACAGGAGGAAGGATGTCGAAAAGGCCTGGTGGGAAATCGGGTCGGGCGTCTTCATCTCTACGCTTCCTCACATACGAATTCTGGACCGCCGTTGTGGCTGATCATGCCGCGCTTCGCCTGTTCCCGGCGCTTGGCGTTTTCCTTGCGGGTGACCATCTCGACGTGATCCATTTCCGGTCGCACGCAAAGGCGGTTGCGGCAGGCGTGGTCGAGTTCTTTTTTCCCGGGGATATAGCCGTGCTCGTTGGTCCACATGGCGATGTGTACTGCGACGGTCTGGCCGTCGAGAGACATGCGGGGGTAGCCCTTGCCTCGACCGTTCTTCCCAGAATCAGGGCCGGTCCACTCCCAGCAGCCTGTTACCGGATCGATGCGGACCCGGGACATGATCTTTGCGCGGATGCGATCACGACGACTGCTCATCCTCGGCGCCTCCAGGCATCAAAGGCATTGCGCAGACCCTGCCAGCGGGCAGCTGCGGCCGCAACATCGTTCAGCTCGCTGCGCGAGCGGAGATTCAGGATCGAGCGGACCTTTGTCGCGGCGCGATCGTCAGTGAGGGGCTTCGCCAGGCCGTGGCACTCCTCGAGGAATTTCTTGAAGGCCGGCTCTGCGCATTTCATCGCGCATTCTGCGGCATAATCTTTCGGCTTCTGCTGGCGCTGCGGAGGTGCGTGGCGGCGCAGCTCGGAGACGAGGGTGCGATACCGGCCGGCGAGAGCGTCATAGGTCCCGAGCAGCCAAATTAGATCATAGGGCGCGTTCAGTACCATCTCGCTGTCGACGATCGGCGCGTCGGCGGCGATCGTCGCGATGAGGAAAGTGCCTTCGCTGCTGGCCGCAGTCAGGCAGAGCCGGCCGCCATCGGATTCAATGCCCCCGTCCGGGGTCGCGAGCGCGACCCGATTGCGGATCGCGTCCATGCGCTTCTGCTGCGGGGAGGGCTGCGGGTTGCTCATCAGCGTACCTCGTCGCGCAGCGGGCGATTGGCGACCTGGAGGAGTACGTCTGCATGGCAGGGTGCCCCTGGCCTGCACCAGCAGGCGAGATTTTTGCCACGCAGCTCGTGCACGTTCTCCGCTACAAATCGACGGGTGCGCCCGAGCGCCTCGATATCGGGGCCGGCGCCGACGCGCAGCAATCCTGCGAGCAGTGCTTTGTAGAGGTCGACGCAATGGGAGGCGTCGCCGTGCTTGCCAACAACGAACGGGTTTCCCCATCGGCCGGGGCGACCGACGTGCATGGCTTCGCGGCCGTTGATCGATTCGGAAAGCGCCCGCAGGTCGAAGCCCTTGCGGCGGGAAAGCTGGAGGCGAACAGGCGTCGTCATTCGGCGGTCTCGCTGTTTTGGATCTCCCTGATGATCTTAGCCTTGCGGAAGGCGCTGGCGGGAACGCCGCGGCGGGTGGCGGCGAGCTGGCGCGCGCTCCCGGCGTCGCTCGCGTCGAGATCGAGGGGCGCGATCTCCGGATCTTCGAAATGGATGCGGAATGGCAGGAGATCAGGCATCGAGCTTCTCCCCGCGAAAGCCGGCTGCTTCGTTGACGCACTCCACGATGAAGAGCGCGATCGCCAGGGTGAGATCATGGCCGTGCAGGGCGGCAACCGGCACGACGCTGGCGCGCTGGTGGCGCGTGGCTGCATCGAGGCCGACTGGAACGGCGAGTGGCTGGGGCATCAACGGCCCTCCTGTGAGAGCCGCTTGTCGAGTTCCGCCACGGCGCGCACTTTCAGCTCGCGGCTCGGGCGGTCGGAGAGCCCTTGCTGTTCCCAGCAAACGCAGAGGGCGATGACTTCGACGAGCTCGCCGGAGGGGGCTTTCGTCTCGTCGAAACGGGCGACTTCGAAACGGTCCATGGCTTCGCCCTCAGATCTTCGCGTCGGACGCGTACTGCCATTCCTTGCGGAAGGCCGTGGTTCCGGCCAGCGCGGCGGACATCAGGAATGCGATCGAGAGTGCGAGGATGGCGCAGGCGAGGAAGAAGCGATTGGGGATCGCTTCGCGCAGCGCCTTGTTGTGTCCGGTGAAATGCTCAGTCATGGCCAGAGGCTCCAGAGCAGGATCAGATGAGGGGGGAGAGAGTGAAGGCTTGGCCGGCGAGCGCGCCGCGCATGAACCACAGGGGCAGGGGTCCACGGCGACGCGCCCTCTTCGCCACGGCGCTACGCCGCGCGGGCCATGGCGGTGGCGAGTTCGGTGGCTCGCTGGCCGAAGAGCTTGACCTGTCGTTCCGAAAATTTTCCGGTCAGGATCAGATCTCGATCTGTGCAGCCCTCGCCGATCGAGCGCATCGTCTCGGCCATGCGCTCAATGGTGTTTCTGGTTTGAATTCCGCCGTTCGGTTGCATCCTTCGTCTCCGGGTTCGAGGAAAAGACCTCCGGTGGCGAACTGCTTTTCCGCGCCACTCCACAAGGGAGGAATGAACGGAAGCATAAGGCGGAAACAATTCCGCTGTCAACTATGAAGGCGGAAAGATTTCCGCTGAATCAGACATGTAGCGCGCGGAAACGAAAAAGCCCGGCAAAATTGCCGGGCTCTTTGCTGGGACTGATTCGGTCATTAATGACTAGATTCCGAATAGCTCATTCATGGTCAAAACCTTGTGATAGGAGATGATCGCTTCGTTTTTGATCTCGATCTCGGCTGGCGGGTTGTGTTTGCGAATGATGAGGGCCTCGCCGGTTCGCCGGACGTAAAGGCCAATCGTGGCCTCTACAGTTCCGTCGGGCTCCTCGTCGCCAATGCGGCACTGAACCACTACAGCGTCGCCGGACCGCGCCGGTTTGTGGGGGTGGACATACACCAAATCCCCCTGCCAATACTGCGGCTCCATCGAGCTGCCTTCAACGTACAGGGAGTAGATGTCCTTCGTGCCCATCAGCGCAGGCGGCCGCCGCACGTAATCAATCGCGTCACTGGTCAGTTGAAAGGCTCCTCTATGGTGTGACCCGGCAGCTGTGCCGAGGACGGGCACATCTTTCGGCATTGCAGAGTTAGTGGGCAATTCGATATTGGCAACCCGCACCTCCTGTTGAGGTTGCACGGGCTGAGATGGTCCGCTGTCCTGGCCAGTGAGTAGCCATTGCTCGGAAACTTCAAGTGCAGGAGCTAACGCCGAGAGAGTTTTCCCAGTGGGAAGTTGGTCTCTGTTTGCGAGCAGCTTGCGCAGGGTGTCTTTCGAAAGACCCGCTTTCATGGATGCTGCCTGCGGGCTCAAATCCATAATTCTCAAGCGTTCTTTTATGCGGTCGTGAATTGTTTCCGTCATGTGCGGAATTCTATCCGTGCTAATGGTGACTTGTAAGGGGAAAAATTTCTGTTGACTAGGCGGAAATGTTTCCGCATTTTCCGTTCCTATGACGCTTCGAGAACAACTCATCCTAGTCTCCGACGAGTTCGGTCGCGCCCGGGGGATCGGCAGGCAGCGCGTTTCGACGATCGTGCTTAACCGTGGCTCAACACTCGATTTACTCGCGCAAGGCCGCAGCGATCTGAACACCGGCACGTTTGAGCGCGCGATGATTTGGTTTTCCGAAAACTGGCCGGAAGGGGCTGAATGGCCCGCCGGCGTGCCGCGCCCTGTCTTTCAGACGGAGGCGGCCGAATGAATTTTCCCCAGCAAGGTACCGGTTACCTCCTCCCGACTGGCGACCTTGCCACTTGGCAGGGACGCGCCCGATTTCGGCGCGTCCCTGTCTCTGTTTTTCCCTCTGCCTATCCATGCGGCCCTCCGTGATCTGATGGGCTGACCCTACGCCGCCGGCGCGCGGCCTTCACGGAATCCTTTCGGTTGATTTTTTCCTTGACCCAAACTCAGAGGTGTTTTCGTGCGTGCAATTTCTGACGAACATGCATCCATCATCAAGGCCGCAACGGCTGCGGCTTACGAGGCGCTCGGCGGGGTGAGCCGGGCAGCCGAGGCGCTCGGAGTCGCTTCCTCGACGCTCACCAAATACGCCTCCATGGGCGAGGAATGGCGCGACAGCTTCATCCGCCTCGATCTTGCCGTCGAGCTAGACCGGCGATGCGATCACCCGTTCTTGCTTACCGCCATGTCGCGGATAGTGAAGGACGAACACGTCTCCAGCTTCGGAGTGGTCACCGCCAGCGCAGTCCTGCGCCTCGACGGCGTCCTCGACGATGTCGTACGTGCGGTCGCTGCGGCGCTCGAAGATGACGATCACATCGACGCTGCGGAACGACAAGCTATCCGCAACCGCATCGTTGCGGCTCAACAATATCTGGCCCGCCTCGACGCCATGATGATGGCGGGTGCCCGCTGATGCATGGCAAACCCAAGAACTCGACCATGACGGTAACGGCCATCTGCGCGCTGTTGCCGGACGACCCGGAAGCAGCCGTCAGCGTTGTCACAGTTGCCTGCGCTGCTGCCGCCATCACGGCCGGGCTCGACGACGAGGCAACGGTACGCGGCCTGCGCGCGGCGCTCATATCCATGCGGGAAAACGGGTTCGGCGACATTGGTCGGAAGGGGGTGCACTGATGGAGCGCCGCACCCTTTCCCCCGCGTGCTGGACTGCCAGTGGGCCGGTCGGGACGCGCTGCATTGCATTGTTGCGGCGGGTGCGGGCGAGCGGCGACGCATACATGCTCATCCGCAACGTCGACCGTGATGCCGTGGTTAAGGCGCTTGCCGCCGGCTTCGTCGCCTGGGTCGGCCGCAGCCGCGAGGTCGTTCGGCTGACGGCGAGGGGCGCGGAATATCTCGATCGCCTGGCGAGGGTGGAATGAGGTTTTCTGCCCCGTCCTTAAGCTCCTCCGTGCCGTCGTCGCTGGCGGGGGCCCCGCCGCTCTCCCGCCAGGTCCTCGTTGAGCGCGTCCTGACGCTCTGGCTTCAGGAGAACCGCGACACGCACTCGATCGCCGCCGAACTTGGCATCGACGAAGACGAGGTCTGCAAGATCATCGAAAAATCGGAAGGAAGAAGGCCGTGAGCGATCAGCTTCCGAAGCTTGGACCGAAGGCGCGCGTGATCGTCGACGCAATGTTGCGGGAAGGCATCTATCGGGCATCGAAAGAGTCCGAAATCACCGTTTGCCGCAATCTGAACAGCCGTCAGCTCCTCTCTCGCGACAAGAGAGATGGCGCGGTCTGGTATCCGACGGCAAAGCTTTGCGAGCTGGCCGGCGTGACGCTGTCGGAAATCGGGCAGGGGCGCGAGGGCGGACCCGGCGCGCCGGATTCTCGGGTTCAGCCCGAGCAGGGCGCCGATCGCCTCCCGGCGCCGGCCGAGATCGAGCCTTCGCCGACGGCTGACCTGCCGCCGCTGACGCGCCTGCTGCATCATCCGCTCGCCGCCCTTTTCCCCATGCTGCCCGACGACGAGCTGCGCCGCCTCGCGGGCGATATCGAGGCGAACGGGCAGCAGGAACCGGTCTGGCTGCTCGACGGCAAGATCCTCGACGGGCGGAACCGCGAGGCGGCTTGCCATCTGGCCGGGATCGACGCCTGGACGAAGGAATACGAGGGCAAGGACCCGCTCGGCTTCGTGCTCTCGCTCAACCTGCATCGCCGGCACCTGACGGAAAGCCAGCGCGCCATGGTGGCGGCGCGGATTGTCGATTGGGAACGCGGCATCAACCAGAGCACAGCCGGGGATGCAAATTTGCACGCCCGCGAGGCAGGGCGCCGGCTTTCGATTTCCGAGCGCGCGGTCAAGGCAGCAAAGCGGGTGCGCGACCACGGTGTCGAGGCTCTTTCCGATGCCATCCGCGACGGGCGGATCTCCGTCCATGCCGGCGAGGCTCTGAGCCACCTGGAGCGGGCGGCGCAGGAAGAGGCGCTGCGGCTCGAGGAGAAGGAGATTATCCAGCGCGCCAAGGAAATCCGCCAGAAGCGGCAGGAGATCCGTCATGCCGTGCGGCTGACGCATATGGCGCATGTGGCAGAGGCCGGCTCGTCGACTGCAGGCAAGGTTGGTCAGAAGTTCCCGGTTATCTATGCCGATCCGCCGTGGCAGTTCGGGGTGCGCTCGGAAGTGACGGGGCGCGAGAAGAGCGCCGAGAACCACTATCCGACCATGCCGACGGATGCGATCTGCGCCCTCTTCGACGAGATCGGCGCACCGGCCAAGGCCGACTCCGTGCTTTTCCTTTGGGCCACGAACCCGATGCTACCAGATGCATTCAGCATCATGGCGGCATGGGGTTTCACCTATGTGCACCATTGGATCTGGGACAAGGAAGTGGCCGGAACCGGCTATTGGGGCCGCGACCGGCACGAGCTGCTGCTGATCGGCAGGCGCGGCGACCCGGTTTCGCCGCTGCCAGGCTCGCAGCCCGAGACGGTCTATCGCGAGCGGAAGGGCAGGCACAGCGCCAAGCCCGATTACTTCGCCGAGCAGATCGAGCGGCTCTATCCCGCCATGCCACGGCTGGAAATGTTCTGCCGCAGCCCGCGCCCGGGCTGGACGGCATGGGGGTTTGAAGCCGCGACAGGGGAGGCGGCTGAGTGACCTCCATGCTGCCCATCATCGAGGAACTCGCCGATGCGCCGGACCATAAGGCGCGGGCGCGCTGGCTGCTCGAAGTCCCGCTCGCGGTGATCATCCGCGACCAGGTGACCATCCACCGGCTGCTCTCCGCGGCCGGTTTTCACGAGGGCCTTGCCTACTTCGCAGCCGAGATCGCGGCGCTTTCGGCGACGCGCGGCCGGGACGGGCTCGCGCCGAACACAATCCGCATGACGCGGGAACACGCCCGCATTGGAGTTCAGATCATTGCGCGCGGTGGCGCGGAAAAGGGGGCGGTTCTATGATGAAACTAGTACGCGACAGCAATGCCAATTTCCTTGGCGGCTTCAACAAACGCCCGGCGCGCCAGGTAAGAGGGGGATTGGCCAATCAAAACGTCGGCGCACGTCTGCACGGCAAATGTGTACGCCAACCCTTTTACTGCCGGCCATCGCTCACCCAACAGTGTGGCGGCGCTTCGCGTCGTCGCGACACTTTCGATAAAGCCTGTGTCCGGCAAACGGACGAGCACTGCTTCACTCCACGGACCGACATTCATGGCGAGCCTCAATTGCGCGATGCTGCCCAAACGTTCCGTCAGTTGAATGGTTCCGGCAGAGAGCTTGCGAGCACACCGTTGGCCCAAAAGGCGGCTTCATGGAGCGTGGAATGAGCCAGGAAGCCACAATCCGACGCGGTGTGCGCAATGCACGCTATGCGGCAATACCGAACCATGTCTTTGAGGATGCGCGGCTGTCGATGGAAGCAAGGTGGCTCTTGAGCTACCTGCTCTCCAAGCCAGACAACTGGACCGTCGTCATCGGCGATATCATCAAAAAGGGCAATTGCGGGCGCGACAAGGCTCGCAAGATGATCGCCGAGTTGGTCGACGTTGGTTATGCAGAGCGCGAACAGCAGCGCGAGGACGGCAAATTCGGAGCTTCAGTGCTCGTGATCTTCGACGAGCCGCGCTGCGCCACGGCCGCTGAAAACGCGGCCGAAGCGTCTCGTGTTGCAATTCTACCGCAGACGGATTTACCGGCGACGGCATTACCGGCGCCGGTTTCGCCGGCGCCGGTAAAATCGGCACATAGTAATAACTCAGATTCAGCAAATACTGATTATCAGAATCTGAGAGAGGGCGGGCGCGATGCTCCGGAAGATGGGCCGGAGCCGGAAGATCCGAGGAAGATCGACGCCGCCTTCTGGGCGCTGGTGAAGGATTGGCCCGGCTTCGCCGGCATGCCGAAAGAGCCGGCGAAGCGGTCGTGGCTCGCGCTGACGGCTGACGAGCGCCGGGAAGCGGCCGAGCGGTTCCCCCGTTGGCTGCAGCTGCTGAAGGCGCAGAAGAAATCCCACACCCCGGCACCATCGACCTACTTCGGCGAAAAGCTGTGGATGGATGTTCCTGCGCAGGATGAGGCGGCGAAACCTGCGAACGCCATGGCTGCGCCGTTCGGCAAGCTCTGGTCGGCGACGCGGTTCGCCGAGCTGCTGCTGCCGCCGTCTGGGATCGTCGCTCCTCCGACGAAGTTCGAACAGATGCAGATCGACGCCGGGCAGGTGTCCCTTGCTGACGTGATGGCCGAGAAGCGCATGCGCGCCGGATGGCCGTCGGTGAACAGCATGCAGGAGCGGGCACGCTCGGCGCAGGGCTCGATGTGCCCGCTGGCGCTGGAAGAGGCGGGGCAGGGCTTCCAGGCGGTGAGGCGTGACGGCGAGCTGCTCGCCGCGTGGCAGCGTGAGCACAAGCGGCGCGGCTGGCCCTTTCCGGAAGGGCGCTTGCCTGAGTGGGTCTATTTCCCGGCGATCGAGGGCGAGGGCGATCTCGATTTCCTCGTCGCCGAAGCGGTCGAGCGCTACCGCGAACGAATTTCCGACTATCTCGCGAACAGGAGCAAAGGCGACGATCATGCAGCGTAGCACGTTTACCGCAAGCCCGATTGCGCTGCAGGGCCATGATCGCTTCGCCGATCGGATGCGGAGAATCACCGAGGGCCTCCTCGACGAGGGCGCGCTCCTCACGGCGAATCTCCGAATCAGCGGCGGTAAAGCGCCGTGGTTTGCGCTTCGGGTCTGGACGGGCCGCGAGAAGACTGTGGAAAAAAGCCTCGATATCATGGGCGTACGGTCGCTCGTGCCGATGCGGAAAGGCCCCGATTTGCGCCGTCGCGGTCGCGTGATCGAGGGGCAGATGATGCCGGTTATCCATGGTTATGTTCTCGTGCAGATGATGGCGCTCTCCGAGTATCTCGCCGGATTGCTGGGCGTCGAGCATGTGATCGATGTGCTTGGCGGGTGCGATCGGCCCATGCGCCTGAGCGACAAGGAAGTCAGCAGATTCAACGGTCTGGCTAGCAAGGGTAACTTTGATTGGGAGCGCCCAGTTGACCTGGTGGTGAGGGCTGGAGAACCGGTCTTGATCACCGCAGGCCCGTTCTGCGATCGGAAGGCAACCGTGGTCACGCCAAGCAAGAAAGGGCGTGGCGACGTGGTGGTCTCGATCGACTTCATGGGCGGCGAAGTGCCGGTGACAGTGCCTCTTGCTTTGCTGAAGAAGTTGTGAGAGTCATCTTGCCATTGGATGAGCTGATGATCCTGAAGTGAGCCTCTGAGAGAACGCCTAGCAAGCGGGGAGAAAGCCCGAGGTCGGTACACCGGTCAGCCCCAGCCTTGACAGCCTCGAAGCCGAGGCAACCGATTCAGGGCAAGTGCGAAAGCTATGACCAGATGACAGGCGGCCGAGAGGTCGTCTTTCTCGTTTAAGGTTATGGGCAGGCTTTTCCGGAGCTTTTGATGATCGACGCTCAGATCAAAGTCGATCTCCGGCAGTTCAACCGTTCCTTGTCGGACATCGAGCGCAAGCAACTTCCCTATGCCATCATGCTCACGCTGAACGAGACGGCCAAGGGTGGTCGCCTCGAAGTCCAGCGAGAGATGGAGCGGGTCTTTGACCGGCCAACGCCTTACGCAAAGCGGGGCGTCGTCTATGACCGGGCATCGCGGCAGAACCTGAGGGCGGCGGTTGTCGTCACGGGTGACCGGACCAAGGGCGGCTTGCCTGCGACGGCATTCCTCGGTCCGCAGATCGAAGGTGGCATGCGCACCCATAAGGCCTTCGAGCGGCAGCTCGTCGATCGTGGCTTGATGCAGCGGAACCTGGTGGCCGTGCCAGCAAAGCGGGCGCCGCTCGATCGCTACGGCAACATGACGCAAGGATTTCTGAACCGCGTCATGGCCGACTTGCAGATCGACTATCGTGGAGCTGGTGCGACCCGCAGCCGCACATCATCCTCGCTCAAGCGGAACAAGAACTACAAGAACGCGCGGTTCTTCGTGCCGAAGCAGCCTTCGCACCTCTACCCCGGCGTTTACCAGCGAGATCCGGCAACGAACGCCATCCATCCGGTGATCCTGTTCGTGCCTCAGGTCTCGTATCGCGTCCGCCTTCGCCTGCGCGAAGTCGTCGAGCGCTACGTGGTCGCCAATGTTCACGATCATTTCGCCGTCGCCTTCCAGCGGGCGGTTCGGACGGCCCGATAGGCCCTCCGACGGTTCATGGGTCCTTCCTGGCATCCGCCCGCCTGCGGGTATTTGGCACGGCGGAGGTTGCCCAGTCTGGGCGATTTTTTGAAGCCTAAAGTCAGAGCCTAAACTAAAGAGCCGGGCTAAAGAACGAGCGTTCCTAAAGATGAGCCTTGCAGCTGACATCATGACGAAGAGCGCGTTTGCGGCTCATGTCGGCGTCAGTGCCGGGCGCATCTCGCAGTACATCGCCGAGCGGAAGATCTTCGGTGAAGCGCTCGAAGGCGAGGGGCGGAACGCGAAGATCCGTGCATCGGTTGCGGTCGAGCAGCTGCGCAAGACCCTCGACCCGTCGCAGCGGTTCGGAGCGAACGGCACTGCGACGCGATCGCCGCCGGCACCATTAGCTTCCGAGCTGTCGTTCGATGGGCCGGAGAAGCCGAAGGCGCCTTTAAAGCCGACGGTCATCGTCGACCCGTTCATTGACGAGGTCGCGGCCGAGAAGCTGAAACAGCAAAAGATCACCACCGCGCGCATGGAGCGCGAGGAAGCGCTCGAGCTCGGCCGGTACATGCTGACCGACGATGCCCGGCGAGAGATGGTCAAGGCCGTGGCTGAAGCGTTCAAGGTCATGGAACAGGCCATCCCCGAGATGGCGAAGGCGATCGCCGCGCAGTTCTCGGTGTCGACCCATGATGCGACCCATGTGCTGCTGAAGGCCTTCCGGGACCATCGGGCCAAGAAGGCGCGCGACTTCGCCGACGCAGCGGCCGAGTTGGACGAGCATGTCGAGGACGAGCAGCAATGACCGTGTTGTTCAATCCCGAGCGGCTGGCTCTCAGCGTGCTCGCCGAGATCTGCGAACCGCCGCCGGCAGTCGATTATCTCGACTGGGCGAAGCGGAACATCGTGTTCTCGGAACGCATCACGGACCATCCGGGGCCATACAACGAAGACCTGGTGCCGTTCTTCTCGGAGATCCTGCGAGCGTTGTCGCCGGAAGATCCGTGCAACATCGTCAGCCTCGCGAAGTCGGCGCAGATCGGCGGTACCATCTGCGCCAACATCTTCACGCTCGGCTCCCTCGACATGGCGCCCGGCGATTTCCTCTATGTCCACCCGACCGAGGAGAACGCCGCCCGCTGGTCGAAGACGAAGCTGATGCCGCTGGTGCGCGAGATGCCGGCGGTCGCCAAGCTGTTCTCGCAAAACAGCCGCGATGCGAGCAACTCGGTGCTCTACAAGGAACGCATCGACGGGCGCGGCGCCATCCAGGCGGCCGGCGCCAACTCGCCGGCAGGCCTGTCGATGATCTCGCCGCGAAAGCAGGTCCAGGACGATCTTGCCAAGTGGCAAATGAACGAGGCCGGTGATCCGGAGGTGCAGGCGGACAGCCGCAGCAAGGCGTTCTTCAACGGCAAGGTCTTCAAGATCTCGACGCCGATGGTCTCGCCGGGCTGCAAGATCACGTCGAACTATCAGGAAGGGACGCAGGAGACCTACCATGTCCCGTGTCCGCACTGCCAAGAGCTGCAGGAGCTGCGCTGGGAGAACATGCGGGATCACATCGATCCCGAGCATCCCGAGCAGGCACATTTCGTCTGCATCCATTGCGGCTGCGAGATCCACGAGCACCATCGCGAATGGATGGTGAAGCCGGAAAACGGGGCGAAGTGGGTCGCCAAATATCCGGAGCGCGGCCGCCGCCATCGGTCCTTCCGCATCTGGATGGCCTATTCGCCGTTCGAACGATGGGAGAACCTGGCGCGCGAGTGGCTGACGGTCCAGGCCGGCGGACCGGAGAACCGGGAAAAGGGATCTGGCGCCGAGCAGACGTTCTGGAACGACTGGCTCGGGCTCGCCTTCGAGGCGGACAACAAGGCGATCGATTGGGAAGTGCTCCGCGATCGCGCCGAGGACCACGGTTTTCAGCGCGGTGTCATCCCGGCCGAGGCGCTGGCGCTGGTGCTTGGCATGGACGTGCAGGGCGACCGTGTCGAGTGGCTGCTGGTCGGCTACGGCAGGAATCGGTACCGGGCCGTCATCGATCATGGCGTCATCGACCATCGCGCCGGCAGCCACCTGGCGGACGCGAAGGAACATTCCGGCCATATCTCGGAGCCGGAGGTTCGCGCCGCCCTCGACCGGCTGCTGCAGCGCGAATGGCTCGACGATGCGGGCCGCAAGCGCACTGCCGATCGGGTTGCGATCGATGGCAACGCCTACACCGACGACGTCTGGAACTGGGTCCGCAAGCATCCGAAGTCACGCGTCATCATGGTGCGCGGCGGCAATACGGAAGCCGCGCCGCCGATCGTGCAGACGAAAGAGTATGACCGGAAGGGCAAGCCGAAGAAGCAGAAGTGGTCATCCCGCTTCTTCACCTTCAACGCCTCGGCCTTCAAGATTCGGCTCTATCGGGACTACAAGAAAGACGATCCGGAGCAGGCGGGCTACATCCGTTTCGCCCGCGGCTTCGGAGACGATTTCTACCAGCAGGCGACATCGGAAGCCCGCGTCCCGGAGAAGACCCGGAGCGGTCACACTCGCTACGTCTGGAAGCTCTCCGAGGGCAAGCGCAACGAAATCATCGACATGCTCAATCAGAGCCTGGCCGGTGCCTATCGCTGGGGCGTGCCCTATTGGACCGATGAGGAATGGGACGCGATCGCCGATCGGCTCGGGCGGCTTGAAGCGCCGCAACAGGGTGATCTCGAGGATCATCTGAACCAGATCGCCGTCAAGACCGAACCTGCCGCAGGCGAGAGCGCCGCGGCAGAACAGCAATCGCCGCTCGTCGCCGCCGCCCTTGCGCGTGCCGCCCGGGCAGCGCAGCGAAACCGCTAGGAGGATCCATATGGCACTGACCGAACAGGAACGCGCCGTGCTTCTGGCACGGCTCGACGAAGCACGTGAGGCCTTGCACCAGATGGAGATCGGCCGCGCCGAGGTCTCGCTCAGCTATAACGGCGAGAGCGTCACCTATGCCGCGACCAACATCGGCGCGCTTCGCCAGTACGTCCGCGACCTCGAAGCGAAGCTCGGCCTTCGCCGCTTCGCCCGGGCGCGCAGCCGTGGAGTGATCTTCGGATGAGCGGCGAAGTCACGATCCTCGGCCCCGACGCGAAGCCGCTTTCACCGGCAGTGCGTGCAGCTGCCCGCGTGCAGGTCGCAAAAAACCGGCTGATGGCGTCTTCGGCCTATCAGGGTGCGTCCTATGATCACCCGTCCTTCGCCAAATGGCGGCCGGGCACATGGTCCGGTCAGTCGGCGCTGACCTGGTCGCGCTCCGAACTGGTCGACCGGCTGAACGACGTGGCACGCAACGACGGCTGGGGCGCCGCCGGCACCTCGCGCCTCGTCGACAACATCATCGGCTCGGGCTGGACGCTTGCAGCGCGGCCGAACCATGTCTCGCTCAACATGACGTTTGAGCAGGCGGAGGAGATCGCCGACAAGATCGAGGCCCTGTGGCGCGATTACACGCAGGACGTCGACAAATGGTGCGACGCCGAGCGGACGAAAACCATGGCCGGCGTTCTCGGCCTTGCGGCGCGTCAGCGGTTCGGTCCCGAGGGGGAGGCCTTCGGTGTCATCGTCTGGCAGGACAATGCGCCGCTGTTCCAGACGGCAATCCATGTCGTCGACCCGGCCCGGTGTTCCAATCCGAATGGCCGCATGGACGAAGAATTCCTGCGCGATGGCGTCGCCATCGACGGATACGGCGCACCGGTCGGCTACCACTTCCGCAAGTCGCATCCCGGCGAATTCTTCGCCGGCAATACCGGCCTTTGGCACTGGGAGTATGTCGAGCGGGAGACCGAATGGGGGCGCCCGATCGTCGTGCACGCCTACGAGCAGAAGCGCGCCGGCATGACGCGCGGCGTTTCCGACTGGGCTCCGGTCATGCGGTCGATCAAGCAGTCGACCGATTACGAGGACTATGAAAGCCAGGCGGCGATGCTGAACGCCGTCATGGCTGCCTTCATCGAAACGCCCTTCGATCCGGAGGAGATGCTCGAGGCGATGGGCGCGGATTACGGCAATGACGGTATCGCCAAGCTCTTCGGCGAAATGTCGGCCGCGCAGAAGGCGTATTACGGCGCCGCACCGATCGATTTGCCCGGCGTTCGCATCAACACGCTGCAGCCCGGCGAAAAGGCGACGCTGACCAAGCCGGAGCACCCGAACGCCAATTTCGAGGCCTTCGTCAATGCGGCGCTGCGCAAGGTCGCGAGCGCGATCGGCGTCACCTACGAGCAGCTCACCATGGACTGGAGCCAGGTGAACTATTCGTCGGCACGCGCCGCACTTCTGGAAATCTGGCGCGGCTTCACCGCCAAGAAGGGCGGCTTCGCCTCGCAGTTCATGGCACCGATCTATCGCGCATGGCTCGAGGAAGTGTTCGACAAGGGCCTGATCGAGCTCCCGGCGGGAGCCGTTCCTTTCGAGCTGAACCCGGCAGCCTGGTGCCATGCCGACTGGATCGGTCCCGGCCGAGGCTGGATCGACCCGCTGCGCGAGGCGCAGGCCGCCAGCGAGCGGCTCGCCGGCAATCTCACCACGCTCCAGCAGGAAGCGGCCGAGCAGGGGCGGGACTGGAAGATGGATGCACAGCAGCGCGCCCGGGAACGGGCGTTCTACGAGCGGCTCGGCCTCGATCCCGACCCCGGCAAACCCGAAGCCAGATCGCAGGCGAGTGCCGCTCCGCCAGCCGAGCCGGGCGACGAGACCGAGGAAGAAGTCAACGGCCGGACTTCGGCACGGCATCCCGCCGGCATCCCGAGGATCTCCAGAAGGAAAACGGCATGAGGAACTATCCCGAAATCGCCAGTCGGATGTTCGGCACGCCGCTGATGCTGCATCCGTCGAAGGGCGACATCATTGCGCGGGCTTTTGGCCCGCGCGTGCTCGGCAGCCCGGACGCTCCAGCGCATGTCGCCGGTGGCGAAGAGATGGGCCTCGTCGGCGAGAAGCTTCGGGATGCCACCGACTATTGGGATGACGCCCTTTACAAGGGGCCGGAGCTCGTTGCGCCGGGCATTGCGCTGATTGAGATCGAGGGATCGCTCGTCAACAAGGGCAAGTGGATCGGCAAATCCTGCGGCATGACCAGCTACGAAGCGATCGGAGTGCAGGTCCGTGATTGCATCGAGCGCGACGACCTCAAGGCCGTCGTGTTCGAGGTCGACAGCTATGGCGGCGAGGTGACCGGTGCGTTCGATTGCGCCGAGCAGATCTTCGAGCTTTCGCAGTTGAAACCCACCATCGCGGTCCTGACGGATCATGCGTGCTCGGCCGGTTATCTGCTGGCATCACCTTGCCGGCAGCTGGTCATTCCGCAGACCGGTATCTGCGGCTCGATCGGTGTCATCTCGATGCATGTCGACATGAGCGCCTGGCTCGCAAAGGAAGGCCTCAAGGTCACCATCCTGAAGGCCGGCGAGCACAAGGCCGACTTCAATCCCTATGAGGCCATCCCCGACGATGTGCTTCAGCAGGAACTCGCCGAGCTCGAGGAGCTTCGCGTCGAATTCGCAGCGACCGTCGCGCGGTACCGTGCCGGCCGGCTGACACAGCAATCCGCTCTCGCCACTGAGGCGCGGGTCTATCGCGGACAGAAGGCGGTTGATGCCGGCCTCGCCGACGCGGTTGCACGCCCTTCGCAGGTTCTCGAAGCCTTCGAAGCTGAACTGAGCCGGACAGCCGGCTAACCCCAACATCAACTGGAGACGACGAATGTCGAACTTGACGCGTAGCAGCGCGCTCACGCGGAGCGTGCTCGCCGCCATTAGCGGCAAGAAGGGCTCCCGGCTGGAAGACGAGCGGCCGGAAGAGATCGAAGACGACGAGAAGGTCGAAGGCACCGAGGACGATACCTCGGCTGAAGATGACGTCTCGGACACGGACGATGACACGTCCGGCGATGACACCAGCGCCGAGACTGAGGAGGAAGAGACCGACGACGGCAAGACCTCAGCAAGCGCCGTCCGCCGCGCCGAGCAGGGTCGCATCCGCTCGATCCTCATGCATCCGAAGGCCGAGAGCAATCCCGGCCTCGCCGCCGAGCTTGCCTTCGGCTCGAGGTTCTACTCGGCCAAGGAAGCGGGTGCGCTTCTCTCCTCCGCTTCCGCCGGCGGTTCGCGCCTCGCTGGTCGCATGGCCGGAAAGAGCCCGACGCTCGGCGCCGGCACGCCGGGCGGCAGCAAGGCCACCGAGAAACAGGCGGTGATCTCCACCGTCCGCTCCACCATCCTGGCCCGTCACGGCCGTAACCGGAAGGATTCCTGATCATGGGAGAAGCAACCTTCGCCCCGAACGACCTGCTCGTTTCCGACGTGCCGGTCATCACCCGCAACATCACCATCGTCAGCGGTCAGAACCTCAAGCGTGGTGCTGTCCTCGGCAACATCACCGCCTCGGACAAATACACCCTGTCCGCTTCGGCCGCTGCTGACGGCTCGCAGACGCCCGCCCTGGTGCTGGCGACCGATTGCGATGCATCCGCCGGCGACGTCGTTGCCGCGGCTTACGCGAGCGGCGCCTTCGATTCGACGAAACTCATTCTGGGCGCCGGACACACGGCCGCTACCGTCGAGGCCGCGTTCCGCAAGGCAGGCGCTCCCCTCTACGTGCGCGTCCTGAAGTAAGCCCGAGATTGAAAGGACACCACACACATGGAAGAACTTCTCCTCTCCACCGCGGAACTCGTTGCGGTTCTGCCGCCTCGCGATCGCCCGGAAGCATTCCTGCGCGATCGCTATTTCTCCACCACGGTCCTTTCCGACATGGAACAGATCGTCTTCGACAAGATCCTGCCCGACCGTGAGCTCGCGCCGTTCGTCCATCCGGACGTGCCGGGTAAGGACTCGGCGAACCGCGGCTTCAAGGCGACCAGCTTCACGCCGGCCTACGTCAAGCCGCAAAATACGCTTCGCCCCGGCGGCAACATGATCCGCATGCCGGGTGAGCCGATCGGCGGCCGCAACTCGCCGGCGCAACGCTACGCCTATAACCTGGCGACGATCATCGACGACCAGGACCAGCGGATCACGCGGCGCGAGGAGTTCATGTGCTCGCAGGTTATCCGCACCGGCCAGGTGATCGTCGAGGGCGAGGACTATCCGACCCAGACCGTCAACTTCGGCCGTAATGCCGCGCTGACGATCGCACTCGCCGGCGCAGCGCGCTGGGGCGAGGCCGGCGTCGACCCGATGGACGATATCGAGGCGTGGGTGCAGCTGCTTTCCGATACCAGCGGCTTCACCGCTCGCGAGGTGCTGCTCGGCCCGGGCGCTGCGGGTCTCCTGAAGAGGTCGCCGCGCTTCCTCGAGGCGCTCGATAACCGGCGCCAGGATGGCGGTATCATGCAGCTGGGGCCGGTCAGCACCGGAGCGGAGAACAAGTATTACGCGGTTCTCGGCACCATCGGCGA